>JAESGK010000413.1_pt1 | contig 17765 bp, 10 predicted proteins | sample 9269681 | NCBI WGS metagenome assembly JAESGK01 (sample SAMN14515347, study PRJNA621673) | algae metagenome | isolation source: Timaviella obliquedivisa GSE-PSE-MK23-08B and co-occurring heterotrophs from... | place: USA: Grand Staircase Escalante National Monument, Utah | collected 2006-08-15
GCAGTGTGTAATCGATACGCGGGCGAATCGGTCGGTGTTCACATCTGTTCGCCGATTTGTTCAACGGTGAACAAACCTCAAAAAGCAATCCGCATTTCTGTGCGTGTAACCCAGTTGTTGCAACTGGCATCATAGTAGATATCGTAGTGCAACTCCTTAAACAACGTTTCTATGAAAGTACATTTTGCCAGTATCCTTGCCTGTGCTCTTGTTTGTTGTATACTATATACACCTGCCTCGGCACAATCTAATCAACACGGCGATGTAGCCGCACTACAAGCGACGATCATCCACCGGGACAGCCTCTTCTGGTGCGCGTATAACACCTGCAACGCCGACAGTATGACACTGTTCTTTGTTGACGACCTGGAATTTTACCATGACAAAGGTGGCCCGACGCTGGGGCTGCAGAAGTTTGACGAGACCACCCGCACCGGGTTGTGTGGCAATACCGCCAACTGGCAGCTGCGCCGTGAAGCGGTGCCCGGTACGGTTAAGTTCTTTCCGATGTATAACAGCGGAACGTTATATGGCGCCATTCTCCAGGGCGAGCATGTCTTTTATGTACAAGAGGCGGGCAAGAAAGAATACCTGGACGGCCATGCGCGCTTTCATCACTTGTGGCTTAACAAGGATGGGGTTTGGAAAATGGCGCGTGTGCTGAGTTATGATCACAAGCCTGCAGTCTATACCGCGAAGACGAAGATCATACCGGTATCTACGGCGAAACTGAAGCGTTTGAATGGAACCTACAACTCATCACAAGCCGGTACCCTCACCGTACAGCAGGAAGGCAATGCCTTAAAAATAACAACATCGAGCTTCCAGGTAATAGCTTTTCCGGAGACAACCACGAAGTTTTTTCTCCGCAACCGCGATCTCCAGTTTGAATTTGTCGAAGAGAACAAGCATATCGCCAGGGTTATTATATACGAACGAGGCGGTAAGGTAGAAGAAGCCCCGCGCATGCAGTGATGGACGCTATAAAAATACGGGCAAAGAACATAACGTTCTCTGCCCGTAGTCCAGAAACTAAAGTAATAATCAGTATTTAAAAACTTTTCCACCGGCCATCACCTCTTGTGTCTTTTCGTCGAAGGTGGCCTTCATGCCCGTGCGCACCGCGGCGTTGGTCATGATGGTGGCGATGGAATGTGAATAACCAGCCTCTACCGGTGCGTTGGTTTCCTGACGGCTGCGTACGCACTCCATCCAGTTGCGCATGTGCGCGGAGGTCAGCGCGTCGCCACCCGTGTTGGCAGAAGCCACTACTTTCTCGGCCGTCATGGTCAGGTCCATATCGGCAAGCAAGTTGGGTTTCATGTTCATGGCGGCCGCAGGGCCTTCTTTGAGGCCACCGCGCGCGGATACTTTGTTGGTGTTCAGGTTGAGCTCGCCGCCGTTGGAGTAGTATATCTCGGCGGGGCTTTCGTCGCCATTCATCATACGGGACGTAAACTGGACCTGAAAGCCCTGTTTGTCATCGCCGTAGTCAAATACGGCGGTGGTGGTATCCCAATTCTTACGGCCGTCTTTCCAAAAGTATACTCCGCCGTTGGCCACGACGCTGCGTGGGTGTTTCAGCTCGCTGAACCAGTGTACGGTGTCAATCTGGTGGCTCATCCACTGGCCGGGCATGCCGGACGAGTATGGCCAGAAGAGACGGTACTCCAGATACTTGCGCGGGTCAAAGGCTTCGACGGGACGGTTCAGCAAGAAACGTTTCCAGTCGGTGTCTTGCTCGCGCAGTTCTGCCACCAGGGCCGGACGGCGCCAACGGCCGGGCTGGTTTACGTTCCAGGTAAGCTCTACCATGACGATGGGGCCGAACTTTCCTTCTTTGATGAACTTCGCCGCCGCGTGGTAATTTTTACCACTGCGACGCTGCGATCCAATCTGTACGATCTTTTTCGATTCTTTTACCGCCTTCAGTGCAGCACGGGCATCTTCCATCGTTTCGGCAAACGGCTTTTCGGTATACGTATCGCAGCCGGCCTTTACAGCTTCAATGGTGTGCAGCGCGTGTTGAAAGTCAGCCGTGCTGATGATGACTGCGTCGAGGTCTTTGATCTTATAGAGCTCGTCGTTGTTGACGCACGCCTGGACGTCGTGTCCGAATTTTTCTTTCAGGAAGGCCTGGCCTTCTTCGCGACGTTTCTTCCACAGATCAGAGACAGCCACGATGTCGAAATTCAGTTCCTGGTAGTGGTTCTGAAAGGCCGGAAGCAATGACTGCCGGAAGCGGTCGGAGAAGCCTACGACGCCTACGCGCACACGGTCGTTGGCACCGATGATGTTTGCATAACTTTTTGCACTAAAGGCCGCCGCGCCCAGGGTAACGACCGATGCTTTCTTAATAAAATCTCTTCTCGAGTGACTCATAGGATTCAGGGGTTGTTGGTCATTTTAAGGTTTTGATCTTGATACTTCTATAGGACACGCGGTCGCCATGATCCTGTAACAGGATGCGGCCTTTTTCGGCCATGCCGAAGTCTTCCCACTGTGCATATTTGCTGCGTGCCACCAGGGCTTTGTAGATGTTGTTGCCACGTACGTACTCTACCACTTTGTAACCGTTCAGCCAATGCTCTACGCGGTTGTCGGGATATACAATAACACGCCCCAGGTTCCACTCGCCGATTTTATGCACACCACGCGGGTTGCGGTTGGCAGGAATGAGGTCGTACAGCGATGCCAGGGTGCGGTTGCCTACGGCGCCCAGCTTGGCATCAGGATGTTTCTCGTCATCGAGTACCTGGTACTCCAGGCCGATGGCCGAGCCTTGTGTTTTTTCCTTTTCGGTGACGAAGTATTTCACGCCGCTGTTCGCACCCTCCGTCAGACGGAACTCGAATTGTAAGTCGAACGCTGCGTATTCGTCTATTGTAACAATGTCACCACCATTCTGCGACTCCGCGCCGGCGGACTTTACAACGTTGAGGGTACCGTCTATAATCTCCCAGCCTTTTTCAGGGAAGCTATCTTTGCCTGCACCACGCCAGCCGTTGGTGGTCTTACCATCCCACAGCAGCACGACGCCGTTTTTCTTTTCTTGTTCTGTCAGCGTATTGGGCACAAAGTTTACGACGTAAATATTGTCGATAGGTGATGGTTGCAGGTTTTCAGTCTTGATGCGGATGTTTTTAAACCATACATGTTTACCGGCCGTCTCGCCTTTGCCCACAGCGTGTACTTGTAGCGCGATGAGGCCTTTCGGCGTCATGTCGTCCACCAGGTTGGCGCACGGTATACCGTTGATCCATGTGCGGATACTGTTGCCGATAGCTTCGATACGTACGCTGTTCCATTGGGTATTGCGATAGGCGCTTTTCGCCGCGGGGTTATAGTCCAGCGGGTAGAGCCACTGACGACGGGATTCGTCGTATATACCGCCGCACCACTTGCGCGGGCTGGGGTCGAAGTCGAGTTGATAGCCGAATACTTTACCGTCGAGGTAGTCGGGTTTGCTTTCACTGCGGAACTGTACACCCGAGTTGGTGCCGTCGTCCATTTTAAACTCGAGCTCGAGTATGAAGTCGCCGAACGTCCCATCGGCCATCAGGAAGGAGTTTGGCGAGCCGTCGATCGTCGTGCCGACCATCATACCGTTTTCGACCTTATAGGGCGCTTTGCCATTGATCTGTTTCCAACCCGTCAGGTCTTTACCATTAAAGAGCGGTCGCCAGTCTTTATCCTTCTTCTGGGCATAGCCCGCCAGAGTAGAACAGGCGAACAGCCATACGATAAGTCGTTTCATGCTACGTTGTTATAGGTTTAGTCGTTTAAGTTCTTTTACGGCGTAGTCACACGCGCGGGCCGTCAGCGCCATATAGGTCAGCGACGGGTTAGCGCTCGCGTTAGACGTCATGCACGCCCCGTCAGTGACGAATACGTTCGGCACGGCATGTACCTGGTTAAAGGCATTCAACACCGAGGTTTTTGGGTCTTTGCCCATGCGGGCGGTACCCATCTCGTGGTTGGCGTTGCCGGGATACGAGGTCGTGACATACGGCCTTATATTCTTATAGCCTGCCGCTTCCAACATTTCGGCTGCCGAGTTGGCCATGTCTTGCTGCATAGCCTTTTCGTTATCCTTAAAGGAGCAGTCGACCGTGAGCGTGGGGCGTCCGTACACGTCTTGTACGGAAGTATTCAGTGTTACCCTGTTTTCGGCGTAAGGCAGGCACTCGCCGTAGCCATTAAGACCGAAGTGCCACGGGTCTGGCGTCTGTGCTTTTGTTTTAAGCGCGGCGCCGATCACGTCCTGTCCATTCAGGTCGCCCCAGCCTCCGCGCGATGCTCCACCTAAATAACCAAAGCCACGGATATAGTCAGTCCGTTGCTCGTGTAGATTCCTGTACCGCGGTACATACAGCCCATTGGGACGCCGGCCGATGTAGTAACGATCTTCAAAGCCTTCGACATCAGCATATGCACCGGCGTGTTTGTGGTGATCCATAAGATTTCTTCCCACCTGGTCGCTGTCGTTGCCCAGCCCGTTCGGAAACCTGTCGGAAGTTGAGTTCAACAGAATGAACGTGGTGCCCAACGTGGATGCGTTCAGAAAAATAAGCCGCGCGTAATATTCCGTTACGGTGCGGGTGGCGGTGTCGACCACTTCCACGCCGGTGGCTTTTTTTCCTGGCTCATCATACAGCACGCGGTTAACCAATGATTGTGGCTGTAGCGTGAGGTTGCCCGTGGCAAAAGCTGCGGGCAGGGTGCTGGCGTTGGTGCTGAAATAAGCACCGTACAAACAACCGCGGTGGCAAAGGTTGCGCGACTGGCATACGCCCCGTCCTTTTACGGGGGCAGTGAGATTCGCCACCCGGCCGATGGTGACGAGCCGCTCCGGAAACTTCTTCTGCATTTCCGCCCGGAAGTGTTGCTCTACACAGTTCATTTCCATGGGTGGCTGAAAATTGCCATCCGGTAAAGTGGGCCACTTTTCTGCCTGACCGCTGACGCCGATAAACGACTCGACGTAGCTGTACCACGGTGCAAGGTCCTTGTAGCGCACCGGCCAATCTACACCGTGACCGTCTTTGGCATTGGCAGAGAAATCGAGGTCGCTCCACCGATAGCTTTGCCGTCCCCACAGCAGGGAGCGGCCGCCAACGACGTCGCCGCGCACCCAGTCGAAGCGCTGGACTTCGGTGTAGGGGTTTTCGAGGTCGTTTATATAGAAGTGTTTGTTGTCACCCCGAAACGAATAGTGTCGTGCCTGCACGGGGCTTTTTTCTTTTTCTGCCCGCGTCAGCCGCCCGCCGTACGCAATTTCCCACGGATCTTTGGCCGTAGTGGGGTAGTTGGGGTGCTCGACGTTGCGTCCGCGTTCCAACATCAACACCTTCAGTCCTTTTTCACACAGTTCTTTTGCCGCCCATCCCCCACTGATGCCCGATCCTACTACAATGGCATCATAGGTGTTTTCCGCGCGCGCCCTCAGGTTCAAATTCATAACACTTCTTTTCGAATCAAAAGATGTAAAAAACCTATTGAATGATGAAAATAAGTTTTTCAAACGGTAACAGTCTCGGGTCACGTCCGGCTGAACTCATCGATATGACGGCATTTGGCGGCTCGCTCCCCTACAGGGAATATTTAATCTGGCCAATCCCTTTACGATTCCATGCCATGTTATATTTTTGCGCAATTTTGTACATCCCATTCCACTACGATAATGCCAAGAGACAGAAGTATTCGCTCCGTACTGATCATCGGTAGCGGTCCTATTATCATTGGGCAAGCCTGTGAATTCGATTACGCCGGCTCGCAGGCCTCCCGTTCACTCCGTGAGGAAGGTATTGAAGTTGTTCTGATCAACTCCAATCCGGCCACAATCATGACTGACAAAGTGACGGCCGACCACGTGTATCTGAAGCCGCTTACCAAGAAGTCAATTCGGGAAATCCTGGAGCGCCATCACATCGACGCCGTTCTTCCGACCATGGGTGGTCAGACCGCGCTGAACCTTTGCATTGAATGCGATAAGGCGGGAATCTGGCAGCACTACGGCGTGCGCATCATCGGTGTTGATATCAAGGCAATCGAGACAACCGAAGACCGCGAGAAATTCCGGCTGAAAATGTTGGAGCTGGGTGTCGGTGTTTGTAAAGGCGGCACCGCAACATCTTTCCTGCAAGGCAAAGAGATTGCCCAAGAAATTGGGTTCCCGCTGGTGATTCGTCCTTCGTATACCCTGGGCGGTACAGGTGGCGCGTTTGTAAACGCTCCCGAAGATTTTGATGAAGCGCTGAACCGCGGCCTGCACGCATCACCGATTCACGAGGTGCTGGTCGAACAAAGCATCATGGGGTGGAAAGAGTATGAGCTGGAGCTGCTGCGCGATGGCGTGGGCAACGTGATCATTATCTGCTCGATCGAAAACTTCGATCCGATGGGTATTCACACCGGCGACTCGATTACGGTCGCACCGGCCATGACCCTGCCGGATACAGTGTATCAGCACATGCGGAACCTGGCCATCAAGATGATGAATGGCATCGGCCAATTTGCGGGTGGCTGTAACGTACAGTTCTCACTGAACCCCGACAACGACAACGAAATTATCGGCATCGAGATCAACCCGCGCGTATCACGCTCGTCAGCATTGGCCTCGAAAGCCACCGGATATCCCATCGCCAAGATCGCAGCGAAACTGTCGATCGGTTACAACCTCGACGAGCTGAAGAACGCCATCACCGGCACCACATCCGCTTACTTCGAGCCTGCGATTGACTATGTGATTGTGAAAGTGCCGCGTTGGAACTTCGATAAGTTCCCGGGCACGGACCGCACGCTGGGCCTGCAAATGAAGTCGGTAGGCGAAGCCATGGGCATTGGCCGCAACTTCCAGGAAGCGCTGCAGAAAGCCTGCCAGTCGCTCGAGATCCGCCGCAACGGTCTGGGTGCTGACGGCAAGGAGCTCACGAACCAGGATGAACTATTATACAGCCTGGAGCATCCGAGCTGGAACCGCGTGTTCCACATCTATGATGCGATCAAGCTGGGCATTGCCATGAAGACCATTCAGAAGCTAACGCGGATCGACCGCTGGTTCCTGAAGCAGATCGAGGAACTGGTGGAGCTCGAAAAAGAAGTCGCAACGTACGAGCTGTCAACGATTCCCACCGACCTACTGCGCAAGGCGAAAGAAAAAGGCTTTGCCGACCGTCAGATCGCGCACATGCTGGACTGCTACGAGAGCGAAGTATTTAAGAAAAGAACAGAGCTCGGCATCAAGCGTGTCTACAAGCTGGTTGATACGTGTGCCGCTGAGTTTGAAGCGAAGACACCTTACTACTACTCGACGTTCGACAAAGAAAACGAATCAACCGTATCGAACCGTAAGAAGATCATCGTCCTGGGCTCTGGCCCGAACCGCATTGGTCAGGGTATAGAATTTGACTACTCCTGCGTGCACGGTGTACTGGCCGCAAAAGAGTGTGGCTACGAGACCATCATGGTCAACTGTAACCCGGAGACGGTTTCAACAGACTTCGACATTGCTGACAAGCTATACTTTGAGCCGGTATTCTGGGAGCACCTCTATGACATCATCGAGCATGAGAAGCCGGAAGGTGTGATCGTGCAGCTGGGCGGTCAGACGGCGCTGAAGCTGGCGGAGAAGCTGGATAAATACGGCATCAAAATCCTGGGCACCTCGTTCGAGGCATTGGACCTGGCAGAAGACCGCGGAAGGTTCTCAAACCTCCTGAAAGATCTCGGTATACCGTACCCGGAATTTGGCGTGGCCAACAATGCCGAAGAAGCACTGGAGGTATGCAAGACCATCGGCTTCCCGCTGCTGGTACGTCCTTCATACGTACTGGGTGGACAGGGCATGAAGATCGTGATCAACGAGCAGGAGCTCGAACACCATATCATCGACATCTGGAAGCATTTGCCCGACAACAAAGTATTGCTGGATCACTTCCTCGACGGGGCGATTGAAGCAGAAGCCGATGCGATCTGCGATGGCGAGAATGTGTATATCATCGGCATCATGCAGCACATCGAACCGGCGGGTATTCACTCCGGTGACTCGTATGCGGTGCTGCCGCCGTACAACCTGGGTGACCTGGTGATTAAACAGATCGAGCACTATACGCAGAAGATCGCGGTAGCGCTGCAAACAGTAGGCCTGATCAACATTCAGTTTGCCATTAAAAACGACAAGGTATATATCATTGAAGCCAACCCACGCGCGTCGCGTACGGTGCCATTCATCTGCAAAGCGTATGACGAACCGTATGTGAACTATGCTACGAAGGTGATGCTGCGCGAGAAGAAGGTAACGGACTTTACGTTCAACCCGACACGCAAAGGCTATGCGATCAAAGAGCCGGTGTTCTCGTTCCACAAGTTCACGGATGTGAACAAGGAGCTTGGCCCTGAAATGAAATCCACCGGTGAGGCAATCTATTTTATCGACGACCTGATGGACGATTATTTCATGAAGATCTACTCGGAGCGGAATTTGTATCTGAGCAAATAAATCCGACCCTATTGATCTACAGCAAGAAGGCGCCCACCAGGACGCCTTCTTTGTTTTGATGGCAATGGCTACCCCTGTGCACGGAAGCAAAAGAACAGGCCGCCCGATGAGAGCAGCCTGTTTTTATGATTTTGACTTCTTTCGTTATTGTATTACAATATCAAACTTCTCGATCATCTCGGAGTCGACCTGTACTTCCATTTCGTAGTTGCCGGGAGTGAAGTCGTTAGGAATCACATAGGTCATTTCCGTGCCGTCGGCTTTCACCGTAACAATCCTCTGGAAGCCATTGCTCATTTCAGGCCAGAAGTAGAATATGCCCGAGGTGCCCTCTGCTTTGAGGTTTTCGCCTGTTATGACGATCTGCTCGCCTCTGGCAAAGGTTAACTTGTTGATCGACGTAACACGAGGGCGATTACCTACGTAAATTGAAAATACCGATTCAACTTCCAGGCCATCTGCCGTGATAATCAATATGGTGTAGGAACCATAGTTCGGTACTTCCGCCGTGAATTGGATCGAATTCGCTGATTCATTTAGAATTTCCATTCCGTAACGGATGCCGACATCGTCTACCAGTTTTATCAGGTTTCCTGTTTCTGAAAAATTTACACCCGTAATGGTTACACTGCCGCCTTGATTAACTTCATAGGTGCTAATTCCAGAGATTCCCGGAGCCGGAATCAGCACTGTCAGTGTAACGTCGAGCTCAACAGACTGATTTTTGCTTGTTACAGTAATCGCATACTCACCCACTTCGATGATAAAAGGAACCGTAAAGTACAGACGCGTTGTCGTCGAATTTTCGTTCGCGCCAAGGGTGAACTTCTCTTTGGAATCAATGTTGGTGAGGACAATCTCGCTGTCCGTAAATACGGCGAAGTTTGTGCCTGTGACATAGAACTCTGCTCCCATGACCACTTCTACTGACGAAATACCCGTTACCGTGATATCATCTTTACCAGGCTCCTCGTCATCTTTTTCTACCGTCACAGTAACAACATAAGCTTGTTTGCTGCCATCTTCAGCCGTTACAGTATAGGTAACAGCGTTTGCAAAGTTCTGCTTCACACCGGTGCCCGGATCAATCGTTGCTTTTTCAGAAACAGCGATCGTCGGCACGAGTTCAGTAACGTTTGTACCGGCGGGTAGGGTTACAGCGATCTTCTTGTCGCTTTCGGCGATAGTGCCTGTTGCTGCCGGGGTAGCAAACTTGAAGGAGGTGATTGCCTTCGCGCTGCTTTTTGCAACGGCAGGATCAGAGTCGTCGTCGCTACAGCTTGCTGCCAATACAGCCAGGCATACTACAAAAAGTACCCGACAACTAACGGAGAATTTCTTCATGGATAATAACATATATAATTTTTAGGTTTTAAATGTAGGCGCGAATAACGTATGGCCTACACTATCAATTATAAGAGAACTCCGAACGTGCATACCCATGTAGGAAATGGAGAAAAACCTAATTTTTCCGGTACCTATTAAACTAAATAATGGCTTGCATTCGTCTCGATATAGTGAGACGTTTGATCGAGAGCGCCTGCTCCGTGTGCGCACCAGTCGCAATTTTCTGACGGTTGGGGATTTGGCGGCGAACCTCTACCTTTACGTTTCTGTTAAGCTTTAATAACAGCAGCTATGTTTCGATTCCTTTTAATAATTGGCATCATTTCGTACGTTTTCTACAAAATTGGCTCATTCTTCTTCCGGGCCGGCGCAGCGGCGCAGGAACTGAAGAATTACAAAAACCAGCAAAAAGACGCCGATTCGTACAAAAAAACGAAGAAACGTGGCGTAAAAGGTGGCGACTACGTAGACTACGAGGAGATCAAATAATCCCGTTTCCGGGAGGCATTCATGAGACTTCATTTTTATAAATACCAGGCAACTGGAAACGATTTTGTGGTGGTGGACAACCGCGCCGGCAACCTGCAACTTACCCGGGAGCAGATCGCACGCCTGTGTCACCGGAAGTTTGGCGTAGGTGCGGACGGGCTGATGCTGATCGAAAAACACCCCTCCCTGCATTTTCACCTGGAATACTATAATAGCGACGGCTCGCAGAGCCTCTGTGGCAACGGCAGCCGCGCCGCGGTACACATGGCCGCGCAACTCGGTTTGCTCGACAAGGCGGCCACCTTTCAGGCCTACGACGGCCCGCACGACGCCGAGCTCCTGCCGACAGGCATTATCCGTCTGCGCATGGGCGACGTGGCCAGCCACACCCGGCACGGCGGCGACTACTTTATTCACACCGGCTCACCACACTATGTGCGCTTTGTAGACGACGTGAAGGCTTACTCCGTGGTGGACGAAGGGCGGAAGATCCGCTACAGCGACGCATTCAAACCGGGCGGTACGAACGTCAATTTTGTACAACGGTTGCCGAACAACACGCTTTTTGTCCGCACGTATGAACGTGGTGTTGAAGACGAAACACTATCGTGTGGTACCGGCATTACAGCAGCGGCATTGGCAGCAGCGCTGGAGGGTTATTCTTCACCTGTCGCAATCAAGGCGCTGGGCGGCGAGCTGTCGGTAGAGTTTACCCGGACAGGCGATGGTAGCTTTACAAATGTCTATCTCATCGGCCCTGCGCAGTGTGTCTTTGAAGGCTACGTAGAAATCTAGCGCTTTCAAAAGCTGACATAATTTCCCATTTCCCCAAAAACCGTCCGAGTGTAGGAACATCGGCGTCGGCATGCCGGTCCCCTTGACATGTTTCAGATTCTTTTCTTGTCATTCCTGCCAAAATGATCTTTAAAGAAGCGTTGGAACTGTTATTGCTCCCCCTGAAATCTCAAAAAACAATTTAACTTTAAGCCCCCTAAACAGGGCTGATCGCTCTTTGTCACCCGTTTTTTCTACCCACCGGTTTAGCTGTGACACGCTACCGTGGGCGAACAACGGTAGACGCAGCGCGGTGAAAGTATAACGACCGACTATTATATGCTGAAATTCATTGCCAAGATCTTCGGAACCAAGTCAGAGAAAGACATCAAGCGCATCATGCCGTTGGTGGAGCAAACCCAACAGGAAGGTGAGAAGCTGAAATCGCTTAGCAACGATGCTTTACGGGCCGAAACAAAGAATATCCAGAACTTCATCAACCAGGAGCTGCAGAGCATCGACAATCAGCTGGCCGCGTTGCACCAAAAGATCGCCGACAATCCCGACCTGGAGATCCAGGACAAGGAAGCCATCTTTATGCAGATCGACGAGCTGGAGCTTACGCGGAACAAAGACCTCGAAAAAGTATTGATGAAAGTGCTCCCGAAGGCGTTTGCCATTGTGCGAGAGACCGCACGCCGCTTCAAGGAGAACGACTACCTGGAAGTTACCGCCCAGGATTTCGATATACAATTTTCCGCCGGTCGTGAGCACATCCAGATCGAAGGTGACAAAGCCCGCTGGGCCAACCAGTGGATTGCCGCCGGCACGCTGCAGAAGTGGGAGATGGTACACTACGACGTACAGATCATCGGTGGTATCGTACTGCATGAAGGCAAGATCGCCGAGATGGCCACCGGTGAAGGTAAGACCCTGGTCGCGACCCTGCCGGCGTTCCTGAACGCCCTGGCCAAACGCGGCGTACACATCGTTACCGTAAACAACTACCTGGCCACCCGCGATAGTGAGTGGATGGCGCCGATCTTCCAGTTCCACGGCATCAGCATAGATTGTATCGATAAACACGAGCCAAACTCCAGCGCCCGCCGCAACGCGTACCGTGCCGACATCACGTACGGTACTAACAACGAATTTGGCTTCGATTACCTGCGCGACAACATGGCGCGCGAGCCGGAAGACCTCGTACAACGCAAGCACCACTATGCCATGGTGGATGAGGTGGACTCTGTACTGATCGACGAAGCCCGTACGCCCCTCATTATCTCGGGCCCGGTGCCCCGCGGCGACGAGCACGAATTCTACGACCTCAAGCCCCGCATCTTTAAGCTGGTAGAAGCCCAGAAAAAGCTGATAAACGAATACCTCAACACCGCCCGCAAGCATATAACCGAAGGCAATGAAAAGGACGGCGGCCTGCCGCTGTTCCGCGCGCACCGCGCGATGCCGAAGCACAAGCCACTGATCAAGTTCCTGAGCGAGTCGGGCAACAAAGCCATTTTGCAAAAGACGGAGAATTACTACCTCCAGGACAACAAGCGTAACATGCCAGAGGCCGACGCACCACTGTACTTTGTCATCGACGAAAAAGACAACAGCGTGGAGCTGACGGAAAAGGGTATCGACCTGATCACAGGCGAAGGCGAAGACCCAAAATTCTTCATCCTTCCGGAGATCGGCACCGAGCTTTCAAAGCTTGAAAAAGAAGTCGGCCTGGACGACGCAACGCGCCTGCAACGCAAGGAGGAGCTCATCCGCGACTATCAAACAAAGACACAACGCATTCACAGCGTGAATCAGCTGTTAAAGGCCTATACGCTGTTTGAAAAAGATACCGAATACATCCTGGTGGATGGAAAAGTAAAGATCGTAGACGAGCAAACCGGTCGTGTACTCGACGGTCGCCGTTACTCCGACGGTCTGCACCAGGCGATCGAAGCAAAGGAAAACGTGAAGGTGGAAGACGCCACCCAGACTTACGCGACCATTACCCTGCAGAACTACTTCCGTATGTATCACAAACTTGCCGGTATGACCGGTACGGCCGAAACGGAAGCGGGCGAGCTGTGGGACATCTATAAACTGGACGTAGTCGTGATCCCTACCAACAAACAGGCGGTACGGAAAGATTACGACGACATGGTATATAAAACCATGCGGGAGAAGTTCAACGCAGTGATTGACGATATCGTCAAGCTGACAGGCGAAGGACGCCCGGTGCTGGTGGGTACAACGTCTGTCGAAATCTCTGAAGTTGTAAGCCGTCTGTTGCAGATGCGCAAGATCAAGCACCAGGTATTGAACGCCAAGCAGCACCAACGCGAAGCAGAGATTGTAGCAGAGGCTGGTAAGCCGGGTACGGTAACGATCGCCACCAACATGGCCGGTCGTGGTACCGACATCAAGCTTACGCCCGAATCCCGCGCCGCAGGTGGCCTGGCCATTATCGGTACGGAGCGTCACGAGTCGCGTCGTGTAGACCGCCAGCTGCGCGGTCGCTCGGGTCGTCAGGGTGACCCCGGTACGTCGCAGTTCTATGTGTCGCTGGAAGACAACCTGATGCGTCTGTTCATGCCTGAGCGTATTGCCCGCATCATGGACAAGCTGGGCCTCAAAGAAGGTGAAGTCATTCAACATTCGATGGTGACGAGCTCCATCGAACGCGCACAGAAGAAAGTAGAAGAGAACAACTTCGGCACACGCAAGCGTCTGCTGGAATACGATAACGTTATGAATTCGCAGCGGGAGGTTATCTACAAGCGCCGTCGCAACGCCTTGTTTGGCGAGCGTCTGGAGCTGGATATCCTGACGATGCTGAATGATACGTCGGAGGACATGGCCATCAATGCCAAGAACGGCGCAGACTACGAAAGCCTGCGCCTGAGTGCCTTGGCCACGTTTGGCCTCGACTACGATGTTACCGAAGAGGTCTTTAACAAGATGACCGAGGCGCAGCTTGGCGACGACCTGTACCACAAGGCCCTGGAACGTTATCATACTAAGAACAAGCTGATGGCCGAGCGCGCGCTGCCGGGCTTCACGCAGCTGCACCGCGAGCGCGGTGCCACCATTGAAAACGTGATGGTTCAGGTTACCGATGGTCAGAAGCAGATTGGCGTCGTTGCCAACCTGAACAAATGCATTACCTCCAACAACGGCGAGTTTATCAAGGCGATGGAGAAGGTCATTACACTGAGCATCATCGACCAGCAGTGGAAAGAGCACTTGCGTGAGATGGACGACCTGAAGCAGTCCGTACAGAACGCGGTATACGAGCAGAAAGACCCGCTCCTGATCTATAAGTTCTCGGGGTTTGACCTGTTCAAGCGGTTTGTGGCCAAGGTAAATGAAGATACAATTGCTTTCTTGTCGAAAGCTGACTTCCCGACACAAGAGCAGGAGCAGCAAGTACAGGAGGCCCGCATACAACGCAGCAAAGTACGCCTGAGCGAGCAGAAAGAAGAGTCACGCTCACTGCTAAGCGGTGGTGGCAACGCCGAGACGCGCGATGGCGGCACGGCAAGCAATGGCCGCGCCCAGGCTCCCTACGAAAGACCGCAAGAGAAGGTGATGCCCATCAAGTCAGACAAAGTAGCCAACCGTAACGACAAGGTGAGCGTTCAATACCCTGACGGCCGCGTACTGCGCGACGTGAAGTATAAGAAAGTAGAAGAAGACATCGCCAACAACCGCTGTATCATAATTGAATAGCATGCACCTGTCAAAAGGAATGATCTACACGTCTTGCATCCTGCTACTGGCAGGGTGCAAGACCACTCAAAAAACGACCAGCAGTACCTCACAACAGAGCAAGTATACGGAAGACCTTTCCGTATGGCGTCCGAGGGTTGAGTCGACTACTACCACCCCCGTTATTACCACAGCCCCTCCCACCACCGGAACTCCGGAAGACCGCAAGACACAGCCCTACACCGAGGCGCGGTTTGCCGTGAACCGGCAGCTGGACGCCGTACTGGACAGCATCGACCGGGCCAACCTGAACCGTCGCTACATTGACGGGTTTACCATTCAAGTGTACTCCGGACGCCGGGAAGAGGCCCTGAACGCAAAAAAACAATTGACGAATTCCCTCCCCAGACTGGAATCCGACGTGCAGTTCACCGAACCGATCTTTCGTGTGAAGGTGGGCAAATATTACAGCCGCATGGAAGCCCAGCAGGACTATACAGCCGTAAAACGCTATTTCCCGGCCGCTATCCTCATTCCTGAGAAAATTTCCCTAAGCGAATAGTGATGCCCCTGTAGGGTCCGCCGGACTGACTTTACAGCTTTCTATCCGCCTGTCTTCCTGTGGTTTGAATTTTGCCATGTATTTTTGGCAAACCATTTTTTAAGCTTTTGAAGACCGTCCGGAAAATATTTTTTTATCTCGTCCTGACCCTTGTCGTGCTTTTACTTTCCCTCACGGCATCGGTGTTCCTGTTTAAGGACAAGATCATCCGTCAGTTCATCGAGGAGGCGAACAAGAACCTGCAGACACCTGTCAAGATCGGCCAGATGGATGTCTCGGTGTTTGAGAAGTTCCCACAAATCTCGATCGTGCTTCGCGACGTGTATGTCGAGGATAGCCACCCCGGGCAATACCCGTTGCTGACGGCCTCCACCCTCGCATTTCAGTTACACCCCCTGGAGCTCTGGCGAGGCAAGTATACCATTCGCGGGGTACAGATCCACAACAGCGAAACGAACCTGCGCATAGACGCCCAGGGGCAAAACAACTATACCATCTTTAAATCCACGGAAGGCGACACTGGAACAGGGGGCGGCGGCGTAACCTTTGAGCTGAGCCACGTAGACCTGAAGAAGACGCGGTTTCACTACGTCGATCTGCACGACCACAAGAACATGACATTCACCAGCGAGGTGCTGGATGCTTCTATACACTCCGTGCAAAACACCTACCACGTCAAGACGCACGGTCAGCTGACCACAGAAACGCTCGATATCGGCGGCTCGGCCTACCTGGCAGGAAAGAATTTTACGATCGACAGTGACCTGACCTACGACGACCAGAACAGGCTGCTCACCATTCACCCCTCTACGTTGGAACTAAAGAAATCTTCGTTTGCCGTGCGGGGTAGCTATGGCTGGAAGGATGACAACGTAATAGACCTGACGGTAGACGGCCAGGATACAGACATTCAAACTATTGTTTCCTTGCTGCCCGAGTCGGCTACGCATGGACTGGAGAAATATCAGAGCAAGGGGGATGTATATTTCTCTTCAACTTTAAAGGGCGTGATCAGCCGGCATAAAAGTCCTGCGTTTTCGGTGAAGTTCGGGTTTGACAACGCCACCATCTATCACCCGGAGTATAAGTCACGGATTGAAGAGGCTACCCTGGAGGGCTCATTTGCCAGCGGTGACATTACCGATCTGTCGAAGGCCGTGCTGGTGCTGAAGAACGTGCAAGGCAAGCTTAATCACGAGTCTTTTGTTGCCGACTTCGTGCTCCAGAATTTTAACGACCCCGAAGTCATCTGCCATTTTAAAGGACGTGTTGATGCGGGCTCGCTGCTGGACTTCTACCCAGTGGACAATATTTCGAATGTAGCAGGCCATCTCCTGGCTGACGTATCCTTTGAAGGGAAGGTAGGATTGCTCAAGCGCCGGGCCACGGCACAGAAGGTATCGACTCAGGGCACGATCGAATTGCAGGATATTAACCTGAAATTTGGTGCAGGCAAGATTCCGCTACAGAATATCCGTGGTAACCTGCAGTTTAGCAACAACGACCTGGCATTGAGCAACGTGTCGGGCAAGCTGGGCAACAGCGACTTTTTGCTGAACGGCTTCTTCAAGAACATCATCACCTTCCTGCTGTTTGAGAACCAACCGATCGGCATCGAAACAGACCTCAAGTCGAACTATATCGATATGAACCAACTGCTCGCGATTGGCTTTGGTCAGACCACGGGCAAACAGGAACAGGAGTATGCCTTCAGTATTTCAAAAAATATCAACCTGAACTTCAATTGCGATGTGAAGGCGATGACATATAAGCGTTTTCACGCCACCAACCTGAAGGGCGACCTGCTCGTGAAGAACGAGATGGCCGTATCGCGGAATATCACACTGCATGCCATGGGCGGTGACATGATGCTCTCGGGCATTATTGACGCCAAGAATAAAAAGGCGATCGATGTCGTGAGCACGTGCAAGGTGAACGGCGTATACCTCGACAGTGCCTTTTATGTTTTTGAGAACTTTCAACAAAGCTTTATCGAAGACAAACACTTACGCGGCCGCGCATATGCCGACGTGAACCTGGAGATGGCGTTAAAGCCGAGCCTGCGATTGTTCCCGGAGACGTTGATTGCCGATATCGGTGTGTCCATTAAAGGCGGGGAGTTAAACAACTTCGAGCCCATGCAGAAATTGAATCGGTATGTAAATGACAAGGAGCTAAGCCATCTGCGTTTTTCGGATATCAAGAACGACATTCACATTGAGAATAAAACGATTTATATACCGCAGATGGAAATACGGACCAATGTCACCAGTCTGCGGGTGAGCGGCACGCATACGTTTGACCAGCAGATTGATTACCGGGTCATTACGCCGCTACGTTTGGCACGGCAGAACGATCCGGAGGCACTGCAGGCCGTGGAAGAGG
>JAESGK010000415.1_pt1 | contig 17739 bp, 18 predicted proteins | sample 9269681 | NCBI WGS metagenome assembly JAESGK01 (sample SAMN14515347, study PRJNA621673) | algae metagenome | isolation source: Timaviella obliquedivisa GSE-PSE-MK23-08B and co-occurring heterotrophs from... | place: USA: Grand Staircase Escalante National Monument, Utah | collected 2006-08-15
CGGAACCATCGCCATGCTCGGATTTGTGTTTGTGTCTAACTGGCATGCGTATATATACAATGGCATGGCAGGGTTTTACAATGCCACGGGTGACTTGTACGCACAGCTGGGCAACGAGCAGTACGCCCAATCGTTTTACGAGCAGTCCAGCCATTATGCCCCGTACAGCAACCGTGCCCACTACGCGCTGGGTACGATGAAGGCCGCACAGCTGGACTTTGAAGGCGCGCAACAGCACTACGCTGCTGCCAATCTGGTGAATCCCACGCCGTACTCGCTGGCAAATGCCGCCAACTTGCTTTCGTGGCAAGGCGATACATTTGGGGCCATCGAGTCCTTACGGCTCGCACGCCTGCAGCTACCCAACTCCGGCCCGATCTTGAACAACCTGGGGAGGGCGTATACGGCGACACACAACATCGATTCGTCGCTGGTATACCTGAGCCGGGCGAAAGAAAAAGCCGTGTCAAAAGATGCCGCGGAGACCAACTTCTTTGCCCTGGTCGCTGCCGAGCGCATTCCATTCTTTAAGACCGACTCTACGCTTGGCGCGTTTGGTGCCAGGGCACCCAGCACACTGGCTAATGCGTTGGCGCTTGCATCACTCTATCGCGACACCCTGCGGCAAGACATTCGTCCCCTGGCGAATAGCGTGCTGAACCTTCAAACGGCGACGCTGTTGAATAACTATATATTATACAACGTACGGTCGTTGGACACTACGTTCCTGAATGACGCCTATCGCCTTGTGGCCGATTCGGTAAATGCTTCGTATAGCGAAGCGTTAAAAGCAACGCTGTCGTATGGGTATTACCACCAGGGCAATGTGGCACAGGCGCTGCAGTTGTTGGCCGAGCAGGTATACCTCAGCCAGGCTCACCAGGGCAAGTTTAACTACATCATGGGCCTGTGGGCACTGGACCAGGGCGACCCGGAGCGTGCTTCCAGCTATTTTACGTATGCCGATACCTACGATTACAAAGACGCCAGGTTTTACAATGCTATTGCATTGACCGAAGCGCGCAGTCCCGAAGCGTTGGCCGCGTGGTACGTTGTGTCAACCGGCCCGGACGAGAACCAGCGCGCCATTGCCGCCAGCATCCAGAAGATCCTGATGCTGCCCGTACAATATGCCCTGGAACTAAACGACGCAGAGAAGTACCAGTTCTGCCGATACCGGTTAGACCTGACTGACTCCGTCCTGTTCGACAGGCTGGCCAATACGTTTGAGAATGTAAACTATAAAGCGCAAGCCCTGTTAGACAGAAGCCGCCGCTATTACCAGGCGGAGGAATTTACTCCCGCGATAAAACTCTTTCAACGCATTGCCGGCCTGGAGCTGACCGACGCCCTCTTATATGACGACGTGCAGCATTTTGAGCTTCGCATGCTCGCCGCCCGCCGCGAGCTGCGTGCGCTGGCCGGCCAGATCAACAAAGGTGTTACGTTCGACTACCGTCGCCCGCTGGAAAAGATATTCTATACCGCGCTGCTAAGCGAATCAAGCGGCGACACCACTAAAGCACGCCAGCACTATGCGGTACTGGCACGTTATAACCCGTACTACGAGGAGGGAATTCTGGCGGCAGCGGATTATTACCGTCGTCATAATCCGAAAGACACGCGCCCCTATAACATTCTGTCTGAAGCGATCCAGGTGAATACTAATTCGTACCGGTTGTTGAAGGCGTACGCCGAGGAAGCGTGGCGGCAGGGGCTTGATGAATATGCTGTCAACGCGGAGGAGCGGTTGCGGGCAATCCGGCGGTAAGACCGGGTATTCCGAAATACACGTTAAGATTTTAGAGGAGATTTAGGCCTGTGCTGCAAAGCACAGGCCTTTTCATTGGTATGGTCGTCGTGTTAACTATCATTGACTCACCACTTTTTGGGCTTCAGTTCACTACAAATGGGCGATTTTGGTGAGTTTGAGCGTGATTGAAATTTTTTCGGCAAAAAAAGTAGGGAGAAGCGATCTTCATGGGTCTTATGTCTGAATTGTATGGAAAGAATAGCAGATTTCAGGAGATTGTTTGAGTGTCATTTTATCCCCTTGGTAAAATATTCTTATACCATTACCAAGGATAAGGAGCAGTCAAAAGACATTGTGCAAAATTTCTTTGCAGATATATGGAAGGATCAAAGGATTGGTCATATCGATTCATTTGAAGTCTTTGCATTTCATGCGATAAAAAACAAATCGATTACTTATTTAAGAGATACTAAAAGATTTGTGAGAGCTGTGCCGGAATTACCGGTTAATCAGAATGATCCCATACATGATCAGCATTTTCCAAAGTATTTATTAGAGTCTGCTATCCTTGGTCTACCGGATAAATGCCGGGAAGTGTTTATTCTCAGTAAACAAGATGGCCTCACGTATGAGGAAATAGCGGAAACACTGAACGTTTCGGTAAAAACGGTTGAGAAACATATCAGCACCGGCCTGCATAAGCTCAAGGAAAAACTGGCTCCTCATAAAGTGTTGTTTTTAGAATCTGTGAACAAAAACTCCTGACGGCTATGACGGAAGATAAGGAAGATATCGACTTTGAAAGAAAAATACTTGAAATGGAAATGCCACTGAAAAAATTCATTTCCGAGGAAGAGAAAGAAACATCCTGGAAAGAAATACTCCTGGCGGTTGAGGGAGATGCCCGTAAAAAACGTAGCGTGCAAGATTTTTACTGGTTGGCGGCAGCATCCGTGCTGATCATTATTGGAGTATCGGTGTGGCTCAACACCGACAGCGGATTTAAGACGAGTGATCACGAAAAACTTGCTATAGGTTTAGCGGACGGATCATCGGTAACACTCAATTATAAGAGCCGGTTAGAAGTGGCAGATGACTTTGGTGAGGAACACAGGCGCGTGTCGCTGCAAGGAGAGGCATTCTTCAATATACAAAAAGATAAATTGAAACCGTTTGTCATAACCCTGGGGCACCACGAGGTGATCGTCGTGGGTACTTCCTTCAATGTGAACTATAGAGACGAACTGGCCGAAGTTACAGTGCGATCCGGAAGCGTGCGCCTTCACGCCAATAATAAGTTTCTGAATTTAGCGGCCGGAGAAAAAGGTGCCATTTCTCCAACCGGCGAGTTGTCGCGGGTAGAATGGAATGCCAACGACTTTGCATGGTACTCAAAGACGTTGATCTTAGAAATGAAATCGCTTAAAGACGTTGCCGAGATACTTTCGAAGCTCTTTACTAAAAAGGTGGAGGTTTCCCCCGCTATCGCTTCCATTACCCTTACGGCAGAAATTCAATACGAAACAATCGATGATATTCTCATTATCATCAAAGAAACGCTTGACGTTGAATGGAAATACGACTCTAATAAGATATACATCTATGGCAAAGGCGACTAGATATTTATTTTTCGTTTCCTTTTCGGTCGTAACGTCATTCGTGTATTCGCAAAGTAAAGGGCTAAGAATAGAGCGTTTCAGTGACCTGATCTCCTATCTCGAAACGCATACAGAATTCAAATTCTCTTATTCGGGGAAGCTGGTCAATATTGCACTAACCGTACGCGAAAACGTGAACCTAAGCGATCCGATGCAACTGGAAAAGTTGCTTACCCCTTATGGAATCGAGGTCGTACGCAGAGGCAATCTTCTGATCTTCAGAAAGCGTAGTAACACAATGAAAAATGTAAGCGGTTTTGTCCGTGATGCAGCGTCTGGAGAAAGCCTGGTGGGTGCCAATGTCATTGACGTTACGACCGGTAAAGGTGTTCCCACTAATACATTTGGTTTTTTTAGTCTGGATACATCGGGTGATTCGATTGCCGTCAGCTTTATTGGATATGCCTATCAGAAACTGGCTGTAAAAGAGGCAGGAGAGGGGTTTGTGATTGCGCTTTCCAGGGAAAACAGCCTGTTGACCGAAGTGCTCATATCCGGAGCGGATGCCCGCGAGCTCGCGGAAATGAGTACCGTTAGACTTTCACCGGAACAGATAAAAAAATTGCCTGTTTTCATGGGAGAAACAGACCTGTTGAAAACATTGCAACTGCTACCGGGTGTGCAGGCCGGAACAGAAGGTACAGCGGGCTTCCATGTGCGCGGCGGCGGTGCGGATCAAAACCTGATCCTGCTGGACGGAGTACCTGTTTACAATGCAAATCATCTTTTTGGATTTTTCTCTGTCTTCAATGCAGATGCTATTAGTAGCGTAGAGTTAATTAAAGGTGGCTTTCCCGCCAGGTACGGAGGACGTCTCTCGTCAATCGTGGACATTCAGATGAAAGAAGGGAATCTTCATGAATTGGAAGGCGAAGGTGCGATCGGACTGGTAGCTTCGAAGATCACGGTAAGCGGCCCGATCAACAAAGGAAAAACTTCGTTCATGCTGTCGGCCAGGCGGACGTACATGGATGCCTTTGTTGTTCCATTGGCGAAACTCTCGGGCAGCGACAGAGTTGTCGGCGGCGGTTTCTGGGATGTAAATGCAAAAGTAAATCACATTATATCCCCTAAAGACAGGGTCTACGTGAGCTTTTATTCGGGAAGGGACAGGTTATATGATGAATACAGTTACGATAATGAGGGAGCGAAGGAAGATGAGCATGCGGAAATACAGTGGGGAAACATAACATCGGCCTTACGGTGGAATCATCAATACACCGATCGGCTTTTTAGTAACGTGACGGCTACTTATACCCGGTATCGGTTTGAGCTTGGCACGAAAGTCAACTATCAATACGCTGATGATCTGAATGCGCCTGATATTTACAGGGACAATGAATACTACTCAAACATCAGTGATGTCGGTTTGAAAATGGATTTTGACTATTTTCTGAATAACGATCACCTGATAAAATTCGGAGCCAATCTTGTTCATCACGCCTTGCGACCCGGTGTCTCAAACTTTCGGTCTCATATCCAAACGGATACAACGTTTGGATCTCCAAAAATTGGCCTCGATGAAATGTATGTATATGCTGAAGATGAAGTGTTGTTGTCGAATTCTACCCGCGCAAATATCGGCGTTCACTATTCTGCCGCACGTGCAGGATCAACTACCTATACTTCCTGGCAGCCCCGTTTTACACTCAATCAGAGGCTTGGCTCCGCGCTTTCCGTAAAGGCATCCTACTCCCGGATGGCGCAATACATTCATCTCCTCGTGAATTCCGGAATAGGCCTGCCTACCGACCTATGGGTGCCTTCCACAGAGCGGGTTAAGCCTCAGTTGTCAGATCAGTTGGCGTTGGGGGTATCGTCTGTGTACAGGCGCATTGAATTCTCTGTGGAGGGCTATTACAAGTGGATGAATAATCTGATCGAATATAAAGATGGTGCGGGCTTTCTGGATATTGATAGTAGATGGGAGAATAAGGTTGAGTTTGGATCTGGTAAAAGTTATGGTGCGGAGTTTTTTGTTCAAAAGAAATCCGGGCGTTCTACCGGGTGGCTTTCCTATACCTGGTCTAAGTCCATGAGGGAATTTGATAATCTGAATTTTGGGAAGCCCTTTCCTTACCGCTACGACAGAAGACACAATGTATCTGTTGTATACAATCTTGCGGTAAATAGTAGAATAGATATTGGCGCAGTGTGGGTGTACAGCACAGGCAATGCCGTTACACTGCCAACCTCCACGTACCCGAAGGCTGTCTGGGATTCGAATCAGGCAGGGTATGAAGATTTTATAAAACACTATCCTGGCAGGAACTCGTCGAGGATGAAAGATTACCATAGGCTCGATCTCAGTATCAGCTTTAAGAAAGCAACACGCTGGGGCGAAAGAAAGTGGGTAGTTGGTTTATATAATTCTTATAACCGGCTTAATCCGATCTATATTGAGCTCGATGATGAGAATCGCTTGAATAAGAAATTCCGGCAGCTTTCGATTTTTCCTTTAATTCCAAATGTTAGTTATCAGTTTAAATTCTAGAAAATGCGTAGCCTGATATTTTTACTTTTCGTCATTTTGCTTTCGTGCGAAACTACGGTTGATCCCCGGCTTCCTGATAATGGGTCTGGCCTTGTAATATACTCATTCTTTCGGCCGGGAAGCCCCTTAAAAATCGATGTCTTCAATACCATCCCGGTGCTACAGACAGAAACGATTCAACGAAACAGGGACCTAACAATACGAATTCTGGAGAACGGTGAGTTTGTGGAGGAAATTACGGCCGATCCGCAAGGAGCCTATAGGAGCAATGCCGTTCCCGTAGAACAGAATAGCTATAGTTTTGAAACAACGATGGGTAAGCAAATTTTCTCGGCCACAAGTCGCATTCCGGAGCCTGTGAGCATATCCAGTGCTCGCATGTCAGAAATGATTCAATACGTCAACTCGGGCGAATATGGATATCCAGCAGAAATAGCGTTGGCCGATCCACACGAAACGGCGAACTTCTATTCGCTCGAGATTCTCGTACAGAACTGCAGCAGTGGCTGCACTGCTGACGACCTTCAGGGAAGCCTGAACGAGGTGCTGGTGGAAGAGCTCAAAGTAAACACAAGCGGTAACACGGATGTTGATATCGTTGGCGGTCCGCAACAGATCGACGGATTAAAATACATTTACTTCAGCGATGAAGGGTTTAATGGAGAATTGGTTACACTGAAGTTTTTCATAATACCCATGCTGATCGATCTGAAAAAAGATCAGAATGTAAAATTTGTATTAAAGTCTATTGCCCGGGAGTATTATGAGTATTTACGAACATCCGATTTTCAACATGAACTGGAAGAGGAGGGTAATTTGTCGGAGCCTGTTCAGATAGCCACGAACATCGAGAATGGTCTTGGGACTTTTGCCGGCTATAGTTTCTCGGTTTACACAGTGAAACATTAGTATAACGAACATAATTGAAGATGAAAAAATTGATTATTCTGGCTTTCGGTGTCTGTGTCATGAGCTGCCAGGACGACGAACCTCGCTCGCTTCGTCAGAAGCTCGAGGATCAAATGGAGCATTATGAGCAACAAGGCTTTTCGGGAAGTATACTGGTAGCGCATAAAGGTGATCTGTTGTTACGCGATGGATATGGCTTTTCTAATAAGCATAAACAAATTGCCAATACTCCTGAAACCATATTCGATTTCGGATCGCTCACGAAACAATTTACGGGTGCTGCAATCGTGAAAGCGGAAACACTGGGGCTTCTAATGGTAGGGCAGAAGCTGTCTGATTTTTTTCCGAACGTCCCGGAAGACAAAGCCAATATCACGTTGCATCAGTTGCTCACGCATTCTGCGGGTTTTGAGGATGTGCTGGGGGATGACTACGATCTCATCGGCAGGAATGAATTTCTGGATCTGGCGTTAGCGTCCAAACTGAAGTTTGCGCCAGGCTCCGGCTATTCTTATTCGAATGTAGGCTACAGCCTGCTGGGAATCGTGCTCGAAGATATTAGCGGGCAAACATATGAATCGTTCTTGAGAGCTCATTTATTTAACCTGGCAGGTCTGGAGGCAACCGGGTACACCCTGCTCAAGAATAATTCTTTTCAGGATCATATAGCAGTAGGTTACAGGAAAGGGGACCTTGATGGTAAACCCACCGAAAAGTCCTGGATGGACGATGGTCCTGGTTGGCATCTGAGAGCAAACGGAGGCATCCTCACGACGGTGGAAGAAATGTACCGTTGGATAAGTGCACTAAACGAAAAGAAGGTCCTGGATGAGCGCGCATTAATGAAGTATCTGACTCCATACGTGAAGGAAGATGAAGGATCAGGCTATTATAGCTATGGATGGGTTGTCGACAGCAGCACACGGGGCCAACTGTACTGGCACGATGGGGGCAACGGAATTTTTTCAGCTGTTGCCTGTAACTTCCCCGAAACTGAAACCATTATTATCATTGCCTCGAACGATTCCACGATCGATGCTTCTGATCTCGTCGAGGAACTGATTGCCATTATTGGCGCACCATGAACGGCGGCCTGTCTTGCCTATTTCTCCTGCAGATCGTGGAGCAGGCCTTTTAGTTTTTCCAGGTGGTTGCCGTATAGTTTTTTGAGGTACCAGTTGGCCAGCCATGTGCTGCAAAAGAAAAAGACGCCCGCCATGATGGCCAGGTATACCAATGTGCGAGGTTGTACCAGCAGCTCAATGAATTTATCCATGCCGCGATCCAGCGCGCCAAACAGCAATCCCAGGCCGAAATAGATGGGGTATAGTATTGTATAGCTTCTTTTATATACTTTGAGGTAGCTGGACAGGTTGTCAATCAGGCGTTCGAGTGTTTCGCGCAGGTTTTCGGTAGCCGGGTTGAACCGGTTCAGTATTGTGATCTTTTTGATATAGTAGATGGTGTACACCATAAAGACCGCCGGGATCGAAACCGACGTCCACTTGAGCGCGCCGCTGGGCAGCGTAAGCGCATACGACAACAATACAATGCCCGTGATCAGGGTTACGATCAGCTCGAACCACACGCTGCGTTTTAGCTTGTCGACAATGGAGCGGCTGTTGCCTCTGAGCATGCGCGCAATTTCCGCTTCGTCCTTCGGTTGGAAGGACGCGTCGTTGTGGCGCCATATACTTTTTAGTTCATCCAGTTCTTCCATGTTACGGGAGCATAAGTTTTCGGAGTTTTTCGCGGATTCGGTTCATGCGCACCCGCACGTTGTTTTGGGTGATGCCGATGGTTTCTGCGATCTCATCGTAGGGTATTTCTTCCAGGGCCATCATGATCATGGCGCGCTCGATCTCCGAGAGCTGCCGGATGGCCCATTGCAGCTTTTGAAAGTCTTCTTCACGGTCGTCGCCACTCCAGGCATCGGAAATGTTCATGTGTACCTCCTGCATGGTTTCAGTGCGGGGCAAACGCGTTTGTTTGCGGAAGCCGGAGATGGCAGTGTTCAGGGCAATGCGATACATCCAGGTGGTGATCTTGGCTTCGCCGCGGAACGACGGGAACGACCGCCAGAGCTGCAACACAATTTCCTGGAACAGGTCATTGCGAACCTCTGGGTCGTGCTCATACATAAAACAGATCTTATGAATGAGCCCCTGGTGCTGGTTGATCAGGTCGATGAATTTTTTTTCGTCGTCGCTTGCCAAGGGTGTTCGGTCGTTGGGTAAAGATAACACACCGGAGGCAAAAAAAAGAACCCGCTCCGGGGCCAGGCGTAGGGGCCCCTGGGAGCAGGTTCAACCGCTGTAAAACACGTCAGATCAAGCGGCTTACTCAGTCCAGGTGTTGTATGTAAAAAGGGCGCAGGCCGCGCAGGCGGGCGATACTGCCCACTATTTTAAATACTATCCACTGTACGGCATAGGGTGGCTTCGTGAGCCGGAACTCACGCGAGAAATGCCCGAGCATCAATGCGGTCTGGGGCAATGAAGGCATGCCGGTGGCATTGGTCTTTCCGTCGCGTGCCAGACCGGTGATGGTCTCCAGCATGTACTCGGTTTGCATGGCCGGTAATACTTTCCAGTTGATAATCGTTTCGACGTTTCCGGCATTCCACATGGCGTGCGGCACGTTCGCGGAAATGTGCAGACTGTCGCCCGCGCGCAATACTTTTTCGACGCCGTGTACCCGCACCGTGAGCTCACCGGCCTGTATTTGAAAATACTCTTGCTGCGCAGGATGATAGTGCGAAGGCGGCTCTTGTGAGCCCGGTGCGTAGGTTGCTTCTATTTCTAGCAGGGTGCCGTTGGTATCCTGTCGCGTTTGCAAGAACGTTATGCTCTGCCCGGTCACCGGGTTGTGAATGGTTTTGTGCCGGAATGCCATATGCGTTCTTACAAGCTGTTGAGGTACAGGTGCAGGGCTTTGAGCTCAAGGTCTGTAAACTCTTTGGCCATGGTCCACGGCATCTCTGCCGGGTTCAGCGTATGGCCTTCGGGTGTTGTGCCGCTGCGCAGTGTAGCGATGAATTGCTCGTCGTTCCATTTACCCGGACGTCCGCTCGAGGAGATATCCATCACGGGTGGGAAGCCCGGCGCGATCGGATCCCCACCTTTCATATTTTCGCGGTGGCATCCCTGGCAGGAAGTCGACAGATATTTACCATACGCCAACGATACTTCCGCTTTTACTTCTTTTACCAGCGGGCGGTTGTGGTCGATCTTCTCGACCGGGAACAAGGAGAGCTTGCCCAGGTCGGTCAGCAGATAGCCGAGCGGTCCCAGGCTGCTGCCTTCGGGGAACTCACGGTTCACCGGAGCCACTTGCGCACAGTACGAAATGATGGCGCCCATATCTTGCTCGGTCAGTAACGTAAATTCTTCCGACGGCATAATGAGCAGCGCTTTTCCTTCGCGGTTTACACCGTGCTTCAAGGCGCGTATCCAATCTGTCGTGGTGTAATCGGCGGGTAGGCCGCCGCTGCCTTTGGTCAGGTTCGCGGCAACGACATGGCCGAGCGCGGGATCGTCTATAAAAACTTTGCCACCCAGGTCGGCGCCGTGGCACTCGGTGCAACCCTTGGCTTTGGCCATGCGTGCGCCATACGCGAGAATGGCCGAGTCGGAGGAGATCGGTACTTGCTGCACGTCGACAGCGTACTGCTTATTACGGCGGCCTTCTACACTTATATAGGCCTTGGTAAAATAACCTGCGATGATAACAACGATGATGCCGAGGATAATGCCGGCGATCTTGATGATCTTGCGAAACATAGTGTCTGTATGTATTTTTAAAATGGGTTGCAAGATATACGGGGCGAGGGGCTTGCTGTTGTACGGCAGCGGGAGCGATCCCTCCGCGAAACGGAATATCCTGGTTGAAATGCGTTTGCAACGTTTCTATACAGGTTTTTGAGGCTCCCACATAATGATGGAGTTTGCCCAACCTTGTCTGTGGTACTCCGTTAGACGGAGCATTCTCTACGTTGGAGAGACTATACTAACCACCCATGATTACCGCACAACAGACCCTGTCGTACGACGATGTTCTTTCCTGCCAGCGCACGGCACCGGAGACCGATGATTTTGGTTTTACCTGCCGCGTCGCGAGCGACCATACGTGGGGCCGCTGGGAAGAGCGCCTGCTGGTAGGCGAGCATTATCGCCTGACCAACATTCAGGCAGACCTGACAAGCACCGTGGGTTTTCAATTTGAAGACGAGCACATGCTCCACAGCCTGAACGTCTGTGCCGCGCTGGACGGTAATATTGGACTACACCTGCCGGGCAGCGGTTTTTCTACAGGCCTGCAAACTCGACGCCACCACGTCGTACATTCGTGTGAGCCCGCCTATACCTTGACGATCCCCGGCAAAGTAAACGTGTTACACCTCTCGATTGATCGCGCCTATTATACCGGCTTACTCTGCGACCAGGAGCGTTGGATGGCCCATCTGAAAGAACGGCTGCTAAAGAAAGAACAGGTGGTACAAGGTGACGCCGAATTAAAACTGGAAATGTCGCAGGTAATCCAACATATTTGTAACAACCCGCTGCGTGGCACCCTGGGAAAATTAATGATCGAAGCGAAGATCCTGGAACTGGTGGCCTTGCAACTGACACAATTCGCCAGCAGCGTTGTGCGTAACACTCCGCGCACACCTACTTTGCGTGCCGCAGACCGCGATACGTTTTATGCGTTGCGCGACCATCTCGATATACACTTTGCCAGCGACCTGTCATTACGCTCCCTTTCACGCACGTTTGGACTGAATGAGTTTAAACTGAAGAAGGGCTTTAAAGAGTTATTTCAAACAACGGTCTTCGACCATATCCACATGCGCCGCATGGAGCATGCGCGGTACTTGCTGGCCGATCAGAAAATGTATGTACACCAGGTGGCCAACCTCGTGGGGTATAAAAATGCCAATCACTTCTCGACTGCTTTCAAACGCACGTTTGGCGTCAAGCCAACCAGTCTGGGCTAAGACCTACCACTCCGCTGCCGGATCAATGCGAAAGACCTCTGACATTTCCTCGAGCAGGGAGGTCAGGTGCTCGGTGTGCTGACCCTGCCTGCCGCCCAGGCGTGGCGTTATACTTCCCCAGGCGGGAAGTGATAGCTGTGTGGGCCGAAGTACTTCTTCCACTATTTCCTGCCAGCGTGTATACAGCGCTTGCTCGCCGGCAAAGATGCGTTGATCGATAAGCTCATCTTCGTAAGGCGAGGGTTCAAAGATTCCCAGGGCATAGGGGAGGGCAAATTCCAATGACTGTTGCAGTCGTGTAATACTTTCTTCGGTGGCCGAGCCCAGTTGGCGGATCCACGTGTTGGCGTGCAGGGTGTGGTACCGAAGCTCGCCGCGGATCTTCCGCGCTAACTCCGCCAGGGGGATATGTGAGGATTGTGTGAGCATCTCGAAGCGCAGCGCTTCCGCTGTATCAAATAAGAAGTGGCGAACGAGGCTGAAGTCATATTCACCGTTCGGCAATTCTACCAACTGGCAATTACGAAACAGCGATGCCTCGCGCATAAAGGCCACGGTGTCGGGTGGCGGCTCGCCCAACGTGTTCAGCATTTGATATAGCGCATAGCTTTGGCCCACTTTGTCCTGGGCCATCGAGGAGAATGCAATGTCCTCTTCCAACAAAGGACCGAACCCGGTCCATTCTGAATTGCGGTGACCGATGATGAGTTGGTCGTCGGCGATCTTATACAAAAGCTCTTGCAGGGCAGTCATAATATGCGGCTGGGTTAGCGCGAGTCGTCGAGAAAACGTTGTAGTTTCTCACCACCTTTATAGGCGGCGGCATCGCGGAATTTTTTATCGGGTAAGGTTTGCCAGAAGTCTTGCTCTTCTGAAGCGGTAAAGCGAATGGCGCGACGGTCAATCGCCCAGAAGGCATAGGGCATGGTCGTGCATTGCTGGTGCGCGAGGGCGAGTGCTTCTTGCGGCGATGCGGCTTCGATCGCACTGGTCTGCACCGATTGTTTGCCGCGCCTGGTGAGTTGAAATATCTCGAAGGTTGACGGTGTCATTGCTTTGCTGGCAGTGTCATCGGTGGGGAGCGTTTGCTCGTCGGGTGCGAAGACATGGACATCGTGCGTGTCGGCAACAAAGAGTGATGAACAGGTGAAGCGGCGGGTGAAAGTTTCTTTGGCGAGTACGTAGGCCATCTCAAGGCCGGGTGCATGTACCGGGCCTTCATGGCGGAATGGTTTGCCGGGAGCCGGCTGCACAAAGACTTCAAAGGTGCCGAATTGATCTAACGGTTGCTTGGCTGGATTGTCGGTTTGGGGAAGCCGACCGACGCGTGGGTCGAGTGATTTTATCGGGTCTGATTTCATGGCGTTTTTCTGAAACTTTCAGTAACTTGAATACGTGTTTGTGAAACACAGCTATGAAATATCTGGACTTTCTTTGGGCGTTGGATATGATGTATCGGTATTACCCGAAATATCATTCGAATGAATTGCTGTTGCTGGCCGACGACATTCTGAAGTGGTTCAACAACGAGCTGCCCGAAGATAGTAGCACCTTGATATACCTCAAGAGCTGTTACAATTCTCCCTACGATGCGCTGATGGCGGTGTGGAAAGAGATCCTCATCATCAGCGACACCTTTCTGCCCTTCCGACGAAATTAAGCAAGCGGCATGCTATATACCGCGCGCGGTGAGCGCAGTGCTTCACGTACCCAGCGCCCGCGTGCTTCGGCTATTCGTCGTACGTCCAATCGCTCGCGGTTGCAAGGGCCATCGCCCTGAATCACGCGCTTAAACTCTTCCCAGTCCGGTTCGGTATACTCCCACATACCCGTATCGGGGTTCTTTGCCAGCTTGGGGTCGGGTATAGTAAACCCGAGCTCGCGGATCTTCGGCACATACATGTCCAGGAACTGGTTGCGCATGGCGTCGTTGGTGGCCATTTTCACTTTCCATTTCATGAGAATGCGGGTATGATCGGAGATCTTGTCGGCCGGGCCAAAGAAATGCATCATGGGTGGCCACCACCGATTCAGGGCCTCCTGGAACATGGTGCGTTGTTGTTGTGTGCCGGCGGCCAGATAGATGACACAGTGGTGACCATATTTCAGGTGAAATGATTCCTCTGCGCAGATACGCTCCAGCGCCCGGCAGTAGGGGCCGTAGCTACCTTTGGCATTGGCCAGCTGGTTCACAATTGCGCCTGCATCGACGAGCCAGGAGATAAAGCAAGCGTCGGCCCATGTGTAGGCCGGGTAATTAAAGATGTTGGAATACTTGGACTTGCCGCTGATCAGGTCGGTGATCATCTCTTCGCGGGTCTTGCCGAGGGTTTCGGCGGCGCTGTACAGCAATTGGGCGTGGCCCACTTCATCCTGAACCTTGGCCATGAGCGACAGCTTTCGCTTAAAGCCAGGCGCACGCGTAATCCACGTGCCTTCGGGCAGGGCGCCGATGATCTCGCTGTGCGCATGTTGTTCGATCATACGGATCAGCTGTCGCCGGTATAAGGTCGGCATCCAGTCTGCAGGTTCAATCTTTTCGCCGCGTTCAATACGGGCCTCAAAGGCCTGCAACCGCCCGGGGTCTTCCGACGCCACCGTGTCGGCACCGACGCCATCAAACGTGGTTCCTCCTCCGTACATAAAGCTGTAATTTCTTACTATTTACAACTTTAAAACGATTGCGGCAAACGGTTGTTAGTGGAAGACCGCTAGTTCTTTTTGAGGCCGTTGATGAGCATGTCGGCTAGCTGATAGCCGAGTTGCGAAGGGTCGATGGCGGATCCCGGATCGTACCACATAGGCATCCAGTTCAACGACGAGAACAAGGTCATGACTGCCAGTTTTTTGTCAATAGAGTCTTTAAACTCGCCCGTTTGCACACCTTGCTCGATAATGCTCTTGAAGCGATTAATGTAATTGATACGCATCAGCAAGAAGTCGCGCAGGTACGGCTGGCTCAGGTGGCGGTGCTCGTTCATAAAGACAGCGGACGCCGTCAGGTCTTTGGCCATCACCTGAATGTGACCAATAATACCGTTGCGAAGCTTTTCGCTGGCGGATGCCTTTTGCTTTTCAACGTCGTCCAATGATTTCCTGAATTCGGATGCCATGTCGAAGCACAGGCTGCGCAGGATTTCTTCTTTTGATTTGATGTGTGAGTAGAGGCTGGCCGCTTCAATGCCCAGCAGCTGCGCGAGGTCGCGCATCGAGGCTGCGGCGTAGCCTTTATCTTTGAAAAGCTCAGCAGCTTTCCGAATCACTTGCTCTTTCCTGGATAAGTTTGTCGTAGCGTCACTCATGTCATGTCAAAGATATACAATATCAACGCTTAAAAGTAGGGATTTGCAGGGTTGCATAGAAAGAAACAACCGAAAAAATAGAATACGAGCAGGTAACGACTGTTAGTTAAAAATGCAACGCCCCGGCACAGGGTGTATGGCCGGGGCGTTTGTACACGTATGGGTATAAGGACTTCAAAAGATCACGCCGAAGCTGAACGCGTTCAGGTCGGGACCTTTACCATCGGTAAAGAGCTTGTTGATGTCGTAGTTGAAGAACAGGTCTGTTGAATGAAAGCCGAGCTGTAACCGCGCGCCATAACGCAGGTTGTTGAGGTAAAAGTTATTGCGTTCTTTCTCCTTCTCACGATCGCCATCCACCGAGTACACCAGCTTGGAGTGGCTGCCGATGCGATAGCCAATATAGGGGCCGATACCGATGCGAAAGGCGCTGCCACCCTCCCATACACGCGTACGCTGGTCGTTGTCGTCGAAGTCGAACATGGGTATGAGCGACGCCATAACATACGATGCGGATAGTTTACTTTTCTTGTAGTTGGCATCGGGTATATCGGCGGCCGTAAACGTCACGCCCTGATCCGTCTCCGTAATGAGTACGTCGTCGTCCTGGAATTTAAAGTTATACCAACTCAGGCCAAGAGCCCATTCGAGAAAGAAGTTACGGGCCATACGCGATCGCTGCGTAGACCACACACCGACGTACCATGAGCCCCACGGACGAACCGCATACTTTTCGTTGCTCGCGTCCGAGAAACTTCCGTCAGCGATATAGTTGTTAATGCCTATATCGAAATTTGTCGACTGCCAGGTACGGCCCCAGCGGCGGCCGTGCACATCGATGTGAATGTCGACGTGCTCGTGCTCGCCGTCGTTGTAGGTCCCACCGTCGCTATACGTGCCACCGTCGCGTGGATTGCCATCCTCGTCGTAGCGGCCGTCGCCTTTGCGTGTCCAGTAGACTTCTTCGCTGTCGGTCGATTTCGCCGTATCGTTCCGTACCAGGGCGGAGGTGTCGTTGGCTTCGAGCTTGGTGAGTACATCGCGAAAGAGCTGATTGAAGTTGTAGTGCTTCAGCTGTTGGATGTCGCTGCGGTCGCGGATGGTGAAGATCACGCGGCTGGTCCTGGCAAGCTCTACAATAATGGTGTCGTTCTTTTGTTCGGGCTTCTGGGCCTGTGCTACGACAGAAAGCACGCAGGCCAGTATGCATAGGGCTGTTGTTTTCATACACTCGTTACTTGTTTTGTCCACGTTTATCGTTCTTGAAATTCAGCGCCAGAATCTCATTCTTTTTCAGCCGCAGATCGCCGATCGGGTCCTGGTTGGTTTTCAGGTTGCGTGCTTTCTGTAACAGCTTCTTAAACGTAGATGCATCTTTACCGTCTTCGGTTGCTTCGTCTAAACTATTTTTATCGAGGTATGCTTCTGTCTCATGTGCGTTAAATACTAACGTCATGCTGTGCTCCTGTACAACAGCCGCATTGGACGGTGTAGTAGCAGCAGGTGTTTTATCAACCGTCGTTGCTGGTGTCTGTGCATCGGCGATCAAGGGTGTTTCGGTTTGTGCGGGTATCCCTTTATCCAGTGCCGGTACAGATGCCGAAGCTTCCTCCGTGGGGTGCGTCGGTGTGACGATGCGCCTGGGGGTTGTCGCGGTATTAGCCGTATAGGTATCACGTTGTTCAGGAACCGGTGCGGGAACTACCACGGGCACTGTTGTCTTCGTAGATGCCGTGTCAACCGCAGTCGGTACCGGTGTTTGTACGTATGGGGTATGGCCCTGATCGGCCATCGGGCCGGTGGTGGTGTCATGGTGCCAGTATACATAGATCGCCGCGCCGGCTGCCAGCGGCAACAGGATCGATGCGGCGATCTTCCAGGGAGCTATCCGCCGTGCAGGAGGCTGCAGCCCCTGGCTGATACGGTCCCAGGCAGCGGGTGGCACCGGCCGTGAAAGACCGGACAGGTTATCGCGAAATAATTTGTCAGGTTGTTGATTCATGATTGCTGGCTTTTTGGTCAGACGGCCACGCGTGCTCCGTCAATCTCTTTTGCAAGTATACCCGTGCGCGGCTTAATTGTGACTTCGAGGTGTTCTCGGCGATGCCGAGCTGCTCGGCAATCTCTTTATGTGAATATCCATCCACCGCATACAGGTTAAATACGATGCGGTACCCCGTGGGCAGCTCGTGGATGAGGTTTAGCAGATCTTCGGTTTCGAGGTGGTCGGACAGATTGTGGTAGTCGGGTTCGTGCGAGGCATGCTCCAGGTCGGTTTCCAGGTACATCGACCGGTTGCGACGCAGGTGGGTGAGGGCTTCATTCACCACAATGCGGCGAATCCATCCTTCAAAGCTACCTTCTTGTTTGAATTGCGCGATTTTATCAAAAACCTTCATAAAAGCCGTTACCAGTACGTCTTCGGCCTCCATGGAGTCCTTGACGTACCGGTAGCAGAGCGCGTACATTTTCGGCGCAAAGGTTTCGTACAGGTGTTTTTGCGCGCTGGCATCACGCTTTAAACACCCCCGGATAAGCTCATCTTCTTTTGCGCGGTAGATCTTGAGTTCCATTTAAGTGGTACACAACGAAGATGCAACTTTACTGCCGGGGGTTGCACGGCCTGT
>JAESGK010000416.1_pt1 | contig 17738 bp, 13 predicted proteins | sample 9269681 | NCBI WGS metagenome assembly JAESGK01 (sample SAMN14515347, study PRJNA621673) | algae metagenome | isolation source: Timaviella obliquedivisa GSE-PSE-MK23-08B and co-occurring heterotrophs from... | place: USA: Grand Staircase Escalante National Monument, Utah | collected 2006-08-15
GCCTCGCCAAGGACTGGGAAAAATCCATCGAAAGCGCCACCGCCTTCGACCACATCGCCAGCATCCGCATGCTCACGCGACGAATCGCAAGACACTGCAAACCCGCGTGAACTTCTGAATCGGGCTCATAGGGAAATGGAATTTTTCAGCAGACGTTTATTCATTCGGTCGATTGGCATTTGAATAGAGCTGAGAGATAGTGAATTCAACCGACAGTTTTTTGTTTATCGGTAAGATATGCCGTGCAAAGTGAGCAAAAAATCAGGAAGTTTTATATATTTTATACTGATCGGTTTCATCAGCGACGCGTTAATATTGAAGGATATCGCAAAAGGTATTTGTTGCAGATTTCCTGTTCGCGGCCCTTCGTGTAGGCAGCTGAATATTCTCGTTCGAAATCTTCAATGCCCATAGCCATCGCTTTGGAAGCCAGGGAAACGGAATTCGCTTGCTGATGAATGCGGCTTTGCAGATCCTTGTCGATGATACGAAGATCGCGACACCTCAAAGCCGCTTCGTTCGCCGCGCCCATTCGATACATCATCTGCGGCGATTCAGGCGCAGGCGGCTTTTGCGCCCAAGCCGATCCGCTGCCCATGGCGGCCGCCGTTATCACCAATACAAAACCTGAGGCTCTGGGCATAAAATGGACTCCCCTGCCGCAGCCGCTTCCGCGAGCCCTTCTCCGGCCGGCGCTGCTGTGGGATGGATACGACAATCTTTCAGGCGCAAACCATTCATCTATCGCCAAGTCTGAATCAAAGCGATGACATTGCAAGACCGCCGTCAAGCCGGAAACGCGCTGTATGTGACCTTGCTAGGGGTCCAATCTGCGGCTGCGCTCGTGATCCTGAGCTACATACAGGGCATGTTCCGCATCCTGATCGCCGAGATCGGCGTGGCCCAGCCCGTCTCAATGACTGAAGTGGTTTCGCTCGCCTCGAGCATCCTGGTCTCCCAAGCCGCTTTTTGGGTGCGCGTTCGATACGTCCAGATTCCTCGGTGGCACAGCCTTGTTTTGGGTCATCTCCTCGCATTCACCGGCCGGATCAGTTTCGTTTTTGGTGGAGCGCTGTTCGGGGTCTTCTTTTTGCGGCACATGCCCGAGCTCGATCTTGATCGATACGCCTTCGGCATCGCCTGGCGCGGTGCGATCGTCATGACGACGCTTTTTACGCTCTATTGCTACGCACTTGAACTGGAGCGTCTTGGCGCCGCGCTTCAGACGGAATCCATCCGGACGCCTGCCGCAGAGCCGGGCAAGCCCGACTGACCCAAATGCCGCGTGGCCAAGACATTGCGCGGGAACAGCGCCGTTCTGCTTGGCGCAAGGCCATCCTTCAACTAGCATCGCGATCATGCGCCTGCGGCCGGCTCCTGTCGGAATATGCGGCGCGCATCGCTGGCTTGGGGAAGTCCGACGATAATGCAGGCAAAAAGGTCGTTCGCCGAGGGCGGGCGCGTCTTTGTAACGGTCGATCTGAAAGCCTTGCGCCGAAGGCTTGGAAGGCGATCGGTAGAGTTGTAGCGTTTCGCGGAGCCTGCCATGCGACTAAATTCGACGGGATCGACAGGAAAATTAGGTAAATCCGTCGAATTATATGCTGTTGTGACAATTTTTGCTTTGTTTTCGATATTGAGATCGACAATTTACAGAAATTTATTTTTAAAAATTCAGAGTTATATCAGATTCAAAGTTGTTGTTGAGTCGTTTCGTCACCTGATAATCGCTTTTTTCCTTTTAAATCTTACGACATCGGTCGTGGCTCAGCCGTCGCCTCCGCCTGCAGGCATCAGCAAGGAACAGTTCGACGCACTGGTCGATGCGATCGGCGACGCGGTTGTGGCAAAACTCAAGGCGACGCCCCCCGCCGACAGCACCGCACAGGCGCCGCCAGTCGCCGCGAATGCCGTCCAGCAGGGTGTGGATGCGCGCATCGGCGAGTTTGTCGAGCGCGCAGGCGCCGCGATATTGGCGTTCCCCGAACTCGGCCGGCGCCTTGCAGGTCTGCCCGCATTGATCGTGGACGCGGGCGGGGGACGCGGGCTCTGGGCCTTTATGGCGCTTTTGTTCGGCGCCATGGTCGCCGCTCTTGGCGCCGAACGCTTCGTCGGCTGGCTTTTCGGTCGTCTTCAGACCCGACTTGCCGCCCAAGCCGGACGCAACCCCGGAATGCCGGCGGCATCGCCGCTGCTAGGGCTGTTTGCGATCGACGCGCTGAAACTGGCGGCGGTCTGGCTCGTCAGCCATGGCGCAATCGGGATCTGGTTCTCCCGCGCCAGCGGTCAGGACAAGCTCGCCGCAGCAATCCTCGCGGGTCTTTTTGCCTGGCGGCTTTACATGCTGGCGTTCCGCGTCCTGCTGCGACCGACGCTGCCCGGCGCCCGGCTCGCCAGCATGGATGATTCCGGGGCCCGCGCCGTCTATCGCCTGATCTCACTGGTGATCATGTTGATCGTCTCGCTGCGGATCATGATCCGCTTGCTGATCGCGACGAACGCGCCACCCGAGGTCGTTGCCGCCGCGCAGATCCTTGTCTCGACGACGACGACGCTCCTCGCCGCCTGGGCGGCGATCGCCTTGCGTGTTCCGATGTCGCGCTGGTTCGCGGACCTGCCGCAGAACCAGGAAGAGCGGAGTCTGGGACGCCGCATCGGCGTGCATTGGCTTTATGTGGCGCTTCCGCTGTTCGTCATCCTGGGGTTGACGCAGATCTACGGCGCGATCGCGATGCGCTATACTGTCCCCAATGCGACGCTTCTGACGCTCAACGCGCTGATCGGCCTGATCCTGTTGCAGACGCTGAGCCGCTATGTCACACGACCACGAGACGTCACTCCGCTCCTGATAGAGGGGGAGCCTGTTCCAGCGGAAGGGGCGGCCGCTCCGCCTCGGACGCCAGTCCGGCATCGCTTCATCGATGTCGTCGCGCGTTGCGTCCGCGTTGCCATCCTGATCGGCGTCGTCGTGATGGTCGCCCAGAGCTGGATCGTGGATGTCCTTGCGCTGGTCGACGGGCAGGGATGGCGAGCCTTGGCGCGCGCGTCCTTCGCAACCGGCGTCACCCTGTTCCTGGCCTTTGTCGCCTGGCAACTCGTTGACTTTTTCACCCGCCCCGGAACTGCAGGGGCTGCCGGTCCCGAGTCCGCCGCATCTGGCCTTCACGACGGAGGCGGTGGCGCGGGATCGCGCCTCGCGACCCTGCTCCCGCTGCTGCGTTTCGTGCTTGCCATCACCATCAGCGTGCTGGCTCTGCTTCTCGTGCTCTCCGAGTTGGGCGTCAACATCACGCCGCTGCTGGCTGGCGCTTCGGTTTTCGGGCTGGCGGTTTCCTTCGGCAGCCAGGCGCTGGTGCGCGATATCGTCTCGGGCGTGTTCTACCTCAGCGACGATGCGTTCCGGATCGGCGAATACATCGACTGCGGCAAGGCCAAGGGATCGGTCGAGGGCTTTACGCTGCGTTCGATCCGCCTGCGCCATCAGAACGGGCAGGTCCACACGATTCCGTTCGGACAGCTTGGACAGATCACCAATTTCAGCCGCGACTGGGCGACTGTGAAATTCAATCTGCGCTTCAAGCGCGACACCGATCTCGAAAAGCTGCGCAAGACGGTGAAGAAGCTCGGTGACGCCATGGCTGAGGATCCGGAATTCAAGGCCGAATTCATCGCGCCGCTGCGGATGCAGGGCGTCGCCGACATCCTCGACAACGCGATCCTCGTCCGCTTCAAGTTGACCGTACGCCCCACCCAGCCGAGCTATGTGCAGCGGGTCGCGGTCAAACTCATGGTCGCGAAGTTCGCCGAGGTCGGCATCGAATTCGCCGACTCGATGGTGGCCGTGCAGACCCTGGCGGCCGGCGGCGATCCAGCGGCGGCTGCGGCGGTGAGTCTGGCGCAGAACAGATCGAGAGCGGAAATGGCGCTCGCCACCGAGGGAGGAGCGCAATGATGTTCTTGGCAAACGCGTCCCCAGTGCAGGCGATCATCGCCTGCCGCGCTGCGCTCTTGTCCGTCTTCCTGGCCACTCTTCTGGCCGCATGCGCGTCACGGCCGGAAGCCGGATTTCTCGGTCCCGTAGCCGGATCGAGAGATGAGGGAACCGAGCACACGATACTGGTCGCCACCACGCGTAAACGGGACGATCGGCCCGGCACGCTGTTCGGCGGCGAACGAAGCACCCCTCTCGATTTCGCCAGGATCAGCCTTTCGGTTCCACACACTCACAAGTCCGGTGAGATCGAATGGGCGTCAGCGGCTCCCGGCAACGCGAAGACCGACTTCGTCGTTCGTCAGGCCGCCTATCTGGATGGCGAAAAGGACTTCGTTCGTTCGCTCAATGCCCGGTTGGCAGATCGTCCGCGCGGCAGTCGCAAGGTCCTGCTGTTCATCCATGGCTACAACACCATGTTTGCCGAGAGCGTCTATCGCTTCGGACAAATCGTCCATGATTCAAAAGCCTCTGCCGTCCCCGTGCTGTTCACATGGGCTTCCCGCGGCGCGCTGACGCAATATGTCTATGACAACAACAGCGCCACGACGGCGCGAGACGAGCTGGAGCGCACGATACGCCTGATTTTTGCCAGCGACGCCGATCAGGTGAACATACTCGCGCATTCGATGGGCAACTGGGTGACTGTCGAAGCGCTGCGGCAGATCAAGATCTCAGGATCATTGCCAAAGATCGAGAAGCTGGGTTCGATCTTCCTGGCGGCTCCGGATATCGACGTCGACGTCTTCAAGTCCCAGATGCGGCGCTTTGGAAAGCCGCGCAAGCCGTTCTACATCGTCCTGTCCAGAGACGATAAGGCCCTGCGTGTTTCCAGCTTCATCGCTGGCGGCGGCAATCGCGTCGGGGCCGACAGCAATACTGCGGAACTCGCGGCGCTCGGTGCGGTCGTCATCGATCTGACCGATTTGAAAGCATCGGACGCGTCTAACCATGGCAAGTTTGCTCAACTGGCCGAGGTCGCTCCGCAACTCACGGCGGTGCTTCAGAACGGTATCTCCAGCCGTAAAGACGAGCTGGAGCCCGCGACGACGACAGGGGAAGCGGTCGGGGCGCTTGTGTCGTTGCCTATCACGCTCCTCAGTGCTCCAATCAAAATCATAAGTGGACGGTGAAGGTCTCGGCGCAAGAAACGTTACGGGAGGAAAAGACAATGTTCAAAGCTGTCCTGTACGCCGCCATCGGCTGCTTTCTGTGGAGCGCGTCGGCCGGGGCCCAACAGCGCAATCTCGGTCCGGCGACCGGCTCCGTCAGCATCCGCCAGCTCCAGGTCGCCTTCATCGGCTCGGGCGCGATCGGCGGCGGATCCCTCAAGTTCGGCGGACGCAGTTATGACATCACGGTCGCTGGACTGGGCATCGGCGGTGTCGGCGCTTCGCGCCTGCTCGCCAGCGGGTCGGTTTACGGACTCAAGCGCGTCGACGATTTCGTCGGCGCTTATGTCCAGATCCGTGAAGGCTGGGCGATCGGTGACGAGGGGCGCGGCAGGCTCTGGTTGCGCAATGCCAAGGGCGTGACCCTGCGCCTCAACACCCAGCGTCGGGGCCTTCAGATTTCGCTTGGGGCTGACGGCGTTGTCATCGGCTTCAAGCAATAGGTCCATACCAGTTTGCCGTGCGATCAAGCCGAGGGCTGACAATATCCGACAGTCCGTTTTGTGCAGGGGGAGTTGCGACATGACCAATGTGACGTCCGACGTTTCAGAGACGCCCTCGGGCGGCTGGCGCTTCAAGCTCGGTATCGGCATCTTCATCCTGGCCTTCTCCCTTTGGCTGCTCGTGCCCATCGCCGCCTCGATGGGCCTTCCAGCCTCCCGCATCGCCGCCATGACGGGCGCGATCTTCGTCGCCAACAAGGTTCTGCTGCTGACTTGCATCGCGGTGATGGGCAAGTCCGGCTTCCAGCAGCTCAAGACAATGGTCTTCGGCTATGCGAAGGGCCTCTCGCCGAGCGACACCGTCGGCCCGACCCGCCATGCCATCGGGCTGGTCATGTTCTGCCTGCCGCTGATCTCGGCCATGCTCGAACCCTATGTCGATCATCTCTCACCGGGCCTGCGGCCAAACCTCTGGCAGTTGCAGTTGCTTGGCGATCTGATGCTGATCGGCAGCTTCTTCGTGCTCGGCGGCGATTTCTGGAGCAAGATCCGGGCTCTGTTCGTGCGCACGGCCAAGGTCGTCGATACGCGCGACGTCGGCGCGGCGGCGCGCGTCTGAGCCTGAGAGGCAATCATGAGTACGGATGCAGAGATCGCAGCACCGCCTCCGGTCGAGGCCTCCGAGCCGGTGAAGAAAGCGTCGGCCAATCCTCTCCGCAAGACAGCGATCTTCGTAGCAGCGCTTATCGCCGTGCTGTTTGGGCTGTCCATCGTCATGGAGCGCCTGACCCCGTCCTCCTCCCAGGCGGTCGTTCAGGCCTATGTCGTGCGCATGGCGCCCGAAGTCGCCGGACGCGTCGTCGAGATCAATGTCACGGATAATGCCCGCGTCGAGGCCGGACATGTGCTGTTCCGGATCGATCCGCGTCCCTACGAGATCGCGGTGTCGGAAGCGCAGGCCCAGGTCGAGCGCATCGGCCAGACGCTGGGTGCGTCGACTGCGGCGGTTGAGTCGGCGCAGGCGCGACTTGTCCGTTCAACCGCGGAGTTTGAGAACGTCCAGTCCCAGTCGCAGCGCACGCTCGAACTCGTGCAGCGCGGGATCATGGCCAAATCCAAGGGTGACGAGGCGCGGGCGGCGCTGGAGGGGTCGCGCGCGGCGGTGACCGGGGCGGAGGCCGATCTCGCCAAGGCGAGGCAGGAACTCGGGCCGCAGGGGGCGGAAAACCCGCAGCTCAGAGCCGCACTCGCCGCCTTGCAGCGAGCCCGCCTCAATCTTCTGCACACCACGGTCGCCGCGCCGGCTTCCGGCGTGGTCACGAATCTCCAGCTCGCGACCGGGCAATTCGTAGGGGCAGGCCAGGCGGCGCTCACATTTATCGATGCGACGTCGATCTGGATCTCGGCGAATTTCAAGGAGAACAGCCTCGAATACATGTCTACGGCGGACCGCGCCGAGATCGTGATCGATTCCCTTCCCGGTTCGATTTTTTCTGCGAAGGTCGAAAGCATCGGCTGGGGCGTTTCCCAGAACAGCGTCGATCCCAACACGGGCCTGCCGACGATCCGCAACAGCAGCGGGTGGGTGCGCGATCCGCAGCGATTTCCCGTGCGCCTGATTTTCGATGGTACGCTTCCCAGCCGTGTCCGCTTCGGCTCGCAGGTCAATGTCGTTGTCTATACCGGCAACAATCCGGTAGCGAATGCGATCGGGGCGGCCTGGATCCGTCTCATATCAATCTTGACCTATGCAAGCTGAGGCGTCCGCCTCTGCTCTGGCGCGCCAGCGTCGCACCGGCCTGCGGGTCGCGCTTGCCGTCGCGGCCGGACTGACCTTCGACGTGGCGACCGGGGCCGTCATTCCCTTTCTGGGGCCGCTTTTCGCCGCCCAGTTCTTGCTCTCCGGTGCCCGGCCGCTCCCGCTCGGCAAGGCCGCCGGCATGGTCGGGCTGGTGCTGATCGTCGGGCAAGCCTTCATCCTTCTGAGCGGCATCTTCGGAGACCGGCCGGCGCAGCTCCTGATCCTGCTCGGCCTGTTCTATTTCATGTGCTTCCTCGCACAGGCTCAGGGCAAAGGCGGACCGGCGGTCTTCCTCAGTCTGGTCATCGCCATTATGGTCCCCATGCTCGAGCTGGTGTATGACAAGCTCGACTCCAGCATCATCGCCATCCTTCTCAAGGGCTGCGTCAGCGGCGCCGTCCTCAGCTGGCTCGCACATGCGGTGGTGCCCGAGCGTGATGCCCGCGATGAGGGGCCAGCGCAGATGGCAGGCAGCGTCGAGCAACCGGCGATGCGGGCCTTGGCCAATACGCTGATCCTGCTCGCCTCCGTCACGTTCTGCCTGACCAATAGCGGCTTCTCGACGGCGATGGTCATCCCCATCACCGTCGCGTCCCTGCTGCTTCAGCTCGATCTCGCCGACAGCACGCGCGCCGCGTTCGGACTCGTCCTCGTCAACCTGCTCGGCGGCGTGCTGGCGTCGCTGGCCTTCGCCTTCGTCGAACTGAGGCCGTCGCTGCCGTTTCTGTTCCTGACCGTTCTGCTTGCCGGACTGATCCTCGGCGGACGGGCCGCGTCGGCATCGCCTGTATCCAAGGTCTATGCCGGCGCCTTGACGACCTTCCTGATCCTGTTCGGCACGGGCATTTCGCCGCTGCCGACGACGACGCCCGAATCCTTCTCGACCCGGATCGGTTACGTGTTTCTGGCCATCGCCTACAGCCTGTGCCTGACCTCGCTTCTTTGGTCTCGCCATCGCGCCGCTGCCGTCGTTGCGGCCGGTCGTTCTTGACGGAGGCGAGCCATGAAGGTCGCTTGCACCGGACGACACGACCCGTTGGAAAGCGACCCCTTCGACCAGCACGCCTCCGATCGAGGACATATTATCTCTTTTGCGGATGCCAATCGTGCTCTAGCCTTGGCCCTAAGAAGTAAGAGGGTGCTCACCGACATGTCCAAGGATCGCGCTCTCGATGCCGACACCTGCAACCGTCGGCCAAACGACATCCATCTCGCCAAAGCCGCAAGACTTGCCCAAGCCGCAAGACTTGCCCAAGCCGCAAGACTTGCCAAAATCGCAAGACTTGGCGCTGCCGGTCTGGCGCTTTGCGGCGCGCTCGTCGCCGGCTGCGCCTCGGCGCCTGTCCAGGAGGCGGCGATCGTTGCGAGCCCGTCCGCTCCGGGCGCCCTGCAACGCGAACGGCTGGTCGGTCGATGGGGCACGGCCTCGTTCCACAACGCCAAGGACCGCAAGCGCACCGAGGCCGAGGCGCGGGCGCAGTGCAGCCAGCCCTATGTCATCGCCAAGGGCCAGAGCGACGGCGTCATGATGCACGCGGCCGACGATCCGAAGCTCTACGAGTTGAAGCTCAAGAGCGACGGCGGAAAAACCTATCTCGGCTTCGAGGCGCCGGCAGGCGATCCGCAGGATCGCGAGATCCTGTCGGCGACCGACACGATGCTGGTGATGCGCTTCGTCGATCCCGATGTGCATAAGCGCTACGGCACCTTCGTCTATATCCGCTGCGGCCGTCAGGCGTAACCGGCGCTTCGTCTTGTGGAGTTGATCATGGCTTCGATTCCAGGATTGCGACTTGCGCTTCTGGCTTGTCTCATGGGCACGGCCCTGGCGTCCGCCGGTCCAGAGAGAGCTGCCGCTCAAGGCGCGAGGACAGCGCCGCAGGAAACGCTCGATATTGGCGACGAGCCCGGGCGCATCTCGTCGGAAGAGGCCGTGGTCAGCGAAGGCCCCTTCGCGCGCCAGGTGGTGTTCTTCCGGTCCAACGAGCCGCCGGGCACGCTCGTGGTCCATACCTCGGAGCGCTTCGTCTATCTCGTCCAGCCCAACAACCGCGCCTTGCGTTACGGCATCGGCGTCGGGCGCGAAGGCTTCCAGTGGTCGGGCCTCGTCAAGGTCAGCCGGAAGTCGGAGTGGCCCGACTGGCGGCCGCCGCCGGAGATGCTCGCGCGCCAACCCTATCTGCCGCGCTTCATGGCGGGCGGGCCGGGCAATCCGATGGGCGCGCGCGCGATGTATCTCGGTTCCACGGTGTTCCGCATCCACGGCACCAACCAGCCCGAGACGATCGGCGAGGCGATCTCGTCGGGCTGCTTCCGGCTCGCCAATGGCGACATTGTCGATCTCTACGAGCGCGTGCCGCTGAACACCAAGGTCGTGATCCGCCACGGCGCCAGCCTTTGATCGGCCTCGCCTCATCCAGCCCTCGCGGCGTCACCTCATTCCGGAGCCAGACGGCCATGCGGATCACGATTGGAACTCGGCTGCGCTCTGCCGCAGCAAGCCTCGCCGTTGCCGCGCTGTCTGCCCTAGCCTGGCCGGCAGCGGCCGGCACGCTCGACATGGTCAAGCAGCGCGGCGTCCTGCAATGCGGCGTCAGCGAGGGACTGTTCGGCTTCTCGGAGAAGGACGCCCAAGGCAGATGGTCGGGCTTCGACGTCGATTTCTGCCGCGCGGTCGCCGGCGCGATCTTCGATGATCCGGCCAAGGTCGCCTTCGTTCCGCTGTCGGCCAGCGAGCGCTTCAATGCGCTGCGCAGCGGCAGCGTCGATCTGCTTTCGCGCAATTCGACCTGGACGCTGGAACGGGAGGCGGGCCTGGGCCTGGCCTTCGCCGGCATCACCTATCATGACGGCCAGGGCTTCATGGTGATGCGCGCAATGAACGTTAGCTCGGCGCTCGAACTCGACGGCGCAAAAGTCTGCGTCGAGGCCGGCACGACGACGCAAGCGAACCTTTTCGACTTCTTCCGCGCCAACACCATGAAGTTCGAGGAGCGCGCTCATCCGGGCAGCGCCGCCGCGCTGGCTGCCTTCCAGTCCGGCGAATGCAACGTCCTGACCCGAGACCAGTCGGCGCTCTATGCCGAGCGGCTGAAACTGACCAGGCCGGGCGACGCCGTCATCCTGCCCGATGTGATCTCGAAGGAGCCGCTCGGCCCGGTCACGCGCGCCGACGACTTTCCCTGGTTCAACATCGTCAAATGGGTCAACTTCGCGCTGGTCAATGGCGAGGAGTTGGGCGTCACCTCGAAGAACGTCGCCGAAGCCAGGTTGTCGACAAAGCCGGATGTGCGACGGTTCGTCGGCGCGGAGGGGGGCCTTGGCAAGTTGCTGGGCCTCGACGATGGCTGGGCGCTTCGCGCCCTTCGCGCTTCGGGCAACTACGCCGAAATCTACGAGCGCAATCTTGGCGTGAACTCCCGGCTCGGCATTCCGCGCGGCCTCAACCAGCTGTGGAGCATGGGCGGCGTTCTGTATGCTCCGCCGCTGCGGTGACGGCAGGCGAGACGCTGCCGCGCCGGGTCGAAGGTTTGAAGCTCATCATCGGGTTGATGGCTCAGAATGCCCGTTTCATGAAGATTTGGACCGATATCTGGCGACCCGCTGGCGCTACGACGGGCCGTGTCCCATAGCGTGGTGTAGCCGAGGGACACGACAGAAAAAGTCAGAACAGGAGAACGGCCGAGTAGCAGGTGACATCCAACCGGTGCTGCAGGCTTCAGCTGGGACGAGAGAACGGTTCGGTCAGACTTGGCGTCCGCCGCCAGCCCGGTTTGAAATCGCGCAAGCATGAGGCGTGCGGTGTTCCGCAACCGCAGGAACGCGATTGCCGGCTTCTACTCCCGCAGCACGCGGAAGCCTGCGACCTGGTCGCGGATCGCGGGTGGGCTGACGATCCTGGCGTCGAGCAGCCGCATCGAGGGCGCGTCCGCAAACGAGCCGCCGCGCAGGATGCGCGAGGCTGAAGCCGGGCAGCTCGGCGCGGGAAACACGGCGTCCGGCCGTGGTTCGGGCGCGCAGGTCGAGACCCATTCCCAGGCGTTTCCGTTGAGATCGTGCAGGCCCCACAGGCTTTTCGCGAAGCGGCCGACCGGGGCTGTGCCGACGAAACCGTCGCGGCAGGCGGTGCCGCTCCATTGCGGGTTCGCCTCCATGGCGCTGCGGTCCGCCCCGTTGCCGATGACGCAGAGCTGGTCGGCCCCGGCCCGGTCCCAGTCCTCCGAGGCCGCCAGATAATGCCATTCGGCGTCTGTCGGCAGGCGGTAGCGCTGGCCGGTCTTGCGCGAGAGCCAGGCGGCATAGGCCTGCGCATCCTCCAGGCTGACGCAGACGACCGGGTGCTCGTCGGTCTGGGCGAAGCCGGGGTTCTGCCAGCTCAGCGCCGGGTCGAGCCGCCAGGCCGGCGCGCGCAGATGGCAGCCTGGCTCGATCCGGCGTTTCGAATCGGCAATGAAGGCCGCGAACTGGCCGCGCGTCACCTCGTATCGGCCGATCGTGAAAGCCTTCGGCAGGTCGATCGCGAAGTCGCGCTGGGCGTTGGCGATGGTCAGCTTCATCGAGACGCGTCCGGCCGGGACCAGCACCAACTCAGGGCAATCCGAGCAGTCGCGCAAAGCTTCGCCGTCGCCGGGCTTGCGGAAGACTTTTGCCGAACCGGCGGCCAGCCCGACATAACCCAGCGCGGCGAAGCGCTCCTCGACGCGGGCCCGGTCGGCCCCGATTCCCGCCAGCGCCAGCAGGGTCTCGCGCGTCCCGGCCGCATCGACCTGGGCTGCGAGTTCGGCCGCCGGGTCGGGCGGCGGCGTCGCCGGCGACAGCGAGAGCGATGGCGACAGGACGGGCGGGGCGACGGGCGGCGGGGCAACGGGCGGAGCGGCGGCGGCGATCTGTGCCGGCGCGGCGGGAGCCGAGGGAGCGGCAGGCGGCGGACGCACCGCGGGGGCTGCTGGAGGGTCGGCCGGGCGTTGCGCGAGCTGTGCCGGCGGCGGGGCAGGCGCTGGCCCGGGGGCGGGGCTCAGCAGGCTGCTGGCGAGCCAGCCCGCCGCGCCGAGCAGCACGACCACGGTCGCGGCCAGCACGGGAACCATGCTCCGTTTGCGCGGCGCGGGCGCGGGGACGAGGGCGTCCGGAACAGGCTTCTCGATTGGTTTGGGGCTCGCTGCCGCAGGAGCGGTTTGCACGGTGGCGCGCGCAGGACCCGGCGCGGCCTTGGCGGGAGCCAGGACGGTGGCCGCCGCCTCTCCAGGCGTCGCCGCCAGCGCGGCGAGCCAGGCGCCGGGCTCGATCGCCTCCTCGCCGCCATCGAGCCGCAGCGCCGCGTCGATGGCGCCCAGTAGCGCGTCGGGATAGTCGCCGGCGGCGATGTGGGCTGCGGCATGGCGGGCGTCGAGCCCGCGATCGCGCTCGACCGGGGGCGGGGCGCGGCCGGTTACGATGCCGTAGAGCACGCCGGCTAGCCCCTGCGCGTCGGCCGGGGCCGCGCTCGCGTCAGAATCGCCGAGCATGAAGCCGCCGAGCGTGGCGTCGCCCGGTCGCGACAGCCGGATGGCGCGCGCCTCGACCGCGCCATGGCCGAGTCCCGCGCCATGAGCCGCGATCAGCGCCTTGGCGATGCGGCCGGCGATCGTGACGATATCGGCCGGGCTCGGGCGGCGCAGCAGCTCGGTGCTCCAGACGTCGAGACCCGCGCCCGTGGGCGTCGACCGGACGGCGACGAGCGTGCCCGAGGCGCGCAACAGCTCCCCGGCAGGCTCGATCGCGGACTGGCCGATCCCGCGCAAGGTCGCAAGCCTGGCCTCGAAACGCGCCTGCCGCGCCGCGAATTCGGCCTCCCAGCCCCGGATCGCCGTCACCGCGCCGTCTTCGCCGCGCATGGCGAGTCCGGCCGGACAGCATTCGACGATCGCGACATTGCTCTGGTCGGCGAGGCGCAGGCCCTCATAGGCGTAGCCGGCCGGGCCGACGCCGGAGACGCGCAGCACCAGCAGCGCGTCTCCGATCCGGGCTCCGGGGTCGAGCGGCCGGCGGTCGTCGGCCGGCTGTCTCTCGCCAGCGCTCATGCGCAGCTCGCCGGCTTGAACTCGACGCGTCGGTCGAGCGCCGTGCTGGCGTCGTCGCGCGGCAGCCCGACGAGGACCTCGCGTGAGCCGGAGCCGGCTGGCTTGAGCCGTGCGGCGAGGCCCGGCGCGCGCTCGGCCAGCAGCGTGACGATGCGCTGCGCCCGGTCGAGCGAGAGGCGCTCGTTGAACGGCTCGGTTCCGGTGCGGCTGGCATGGCCGACGACCTGCAGGCAGGCATTGGCCTGGCCGGCCCGGCTGGCGATCTCGCTCAGCCAGTCGGGATATTGCGCCGAGACGCGGGCGTCGCCGTTGAAATCGGTCGTGCCGCTCTCGAACAGGAAGAGCACGCCGAGCCGGCCGAGCTTGAGCCCGCCCTCGACGAGCTGCGCGAAGGCCTTTGACGCCTCCTCCTTCTCGCCCAGCGCGGTGTAGGCGAGATAGACGCCGTTCAGAGTCCTGAGCTGGTCGCCGGGCGACAGCGTCTGCGCCTCGCGATAGAGGTCCAGCGCGCGTCTGGCGTCGCCTGCCTCATAGGCGACGGTCGCCTCGCGGATGCGCGCGGCTGCCGGCAACTGGTCGAGATAGACGGTGCTGACCGGGTCGCCCGGCTTGGCGCGCTGGCAGGTCTCGATATAGGCCGTGGTCGCGGAATCGAGGCCCCAGACCGGCGTGTCGGCGAAGAAGCTGGCGGGTGCGATATCGACATCCGAGAGCGTGGCGCGGGCGACGGAGCGGGCATGCACCGTCTTCGACTGCTGGTCGACGAGTGCAAAGCAGATCCAGAAGGCGTCGCGCGGGCCGGTCGCCTGCCCGGCATTGTTGATCGTGTTGAAGGTGCCGATGAAGACGTAGCGGGCGCGGGCGACGTTCTCGGGCGTCAGCGGCGCGATCTCGATATGCTTGTAGCGCTCGGCGACGAGCTGGGCGATGCGCAGGTCGAAGCCGCGCGTCGCGCGCGACTGGATGCCGGTGACGCCATCGACCAGCGGGTCGATCACGACGACCGTCCTCTGCCCGGCGGGGATCGATTCAAACAGCGTCGTCGCCGCCTTCATGAAGGCCTGTTCCAGCGGCACGAGCGCCGGCGGCTTGGCGGCGGCGGCTGGCTGGCCGGGAGCGGGCTGCGCCATAGCGGGTTGAGCCAGGGTGATCAACGCGACGAAGGCGGCGGCGAAAAACGACAGCAATGTCACGCGGCTCTTTCGATAGTTGGGGGTCGGGGCGGGTAACATAACGTCAACTCCTCTGGACGGGCAATGCGACAGGCCGGTGATCGAACCGGCCTGCCAAGGGGAATCAGGCCGCGCTGATCGCGCGGGTTTGTTCGACTGCGGCGACCCTGTTGCCGCGCATCCGGGCGATGACGTCGTCGCGCTCGCCGAAGGCCAGCGCCGTGCCGAAGGACATCACCAGCACCTTTTCGACATGGGCGAGCAGCTGCGGGCGATGCGTCACCACGATGACGGTGCGGCCGGCTGCCTTCATCTGGGCCAGCGCCAGGCCGAGCGCCCGCTCGCCATCCTCGTCGAGATTGGAATTGGGTTCGTCGAGCACGATCAGGCGGGGGTCGCCATAGAGCGCCCGCGCCAGGCCGACGCGCTGGCGCATGCCGCCCGACAGCGAAAGGCCGCCCTCGCCGATCGGCGTGTCGTAGCCCTGCGGCAGGCGCAGGATCACGTCATGCGCGCCGGCCGCTTTCGAGGCCGCCACGACCGCGCGGCTGTCGACATCCGAGAGCCGGGCGATGTTGTCGGCGACGGTGCCGGCGAAGAGTTCGACATCCTGCGGCAGGTAGCCGACGCTTTTTCCCAGCTTGTTGCGGTCCCATTGCGTCAATGCCGCGCCGTCGATGCGGATTTCACCGCCGCGCAGCTCCCAGACGCCGGCCAGCGCCCGCGACAGGCTCGATTTGCCCGAGCCCGATGCGCCCACGATGGCGAGGCTGTCGCCCGGCTGCAGGCTGAAGGAGACGCCGCGCACGGAGGGGCGGCTGGCCGAGGGGGGCAGGATGAAGACGTTCTCGACCTCGATCTGGCCGACCGGAACCGGCAGGCTGACCGGGGCCTTCGCCTGCGGGAACTCGCTCATCAGCGCGTTCAGGCGGCGATAGGCGCCCCGGCAGGCGACGATGCGCTTCCATTGGCCGACGATCTGCTCGACGGGCGCAAGCGCCCGGCCGATGATGATCGAGGCCGCCATCATCGAGCCCGGCGAGATCTGCTTCTCGATGGCGAGCCAGGCGCCGGCCGCGAGCACGCCGGTCTGCACCGCGATGCGGGCGAATTTCGACATCGCGACCAGGGCCGAACTGAGCTCCTGCGAGGCGACATTGGCGGCCACCGCCGCGCTCTGCTGGCCGCACCAGCGCTCCAGCACCGTGTCGCCCATGCCGAGCCCGCGTACGACCTCGCCATTGCGCAGCGCCGACGCCGCGAAGACCGAGGCGTCGTTGGACAGGCGCGAGACCTTGTCGACGCCTTTTTTGGTCAGGATCTCGGTCAGCAGCGCGAGCCCGAACAGCACGAGCGCGCCCACGGCCGCGATCGCGCCCAGCACCGGATGCATGAAGAAGCACAGCAGCACGAAAAGCGGCGTCCAGGGCAGGTCGCACAGCACCGCGACCGTACCGCTGGCCAGTGATTCCCGGATGATCTCGGCGTCGCGGATGACCTGCTGGCCCTGCCGGCGCTCGGGGTCGAGCTCGGCGCGCATCATCGCGTCGAAGAGCGGGCGGCGCAGCACCCTCTCGAAGGCGACGCTGGAGCGCACCAGAACCCCGGAGCGGGCATATTCGAGAATGCCGTAGAGAATGAGGAAGATCAGCACGATCAGCGTCAGCATCACGAGCGTGGTTTCGTTGCGGCTCGACAGGACGCGGTCGTAGATCTGCATCGAATAGATCGGCATCGCCAGCATCGTGGCGTTGATGAACATGCTGATGATTACGGCGGCGACCGTGCCGGGGATGCAGGCGCGCATCGCAAGGCTCAACGGATGTCTTGCCGCGTTCCCTTTCGTCGCGCTCATGGTCAGGTCCAATCTTCCTCTGCGTCAGAAATAGACATGGCGCAGCGTCCGCAGCCGACACCGCCGATTACCATGACTATTGCGTGAGTCGGAAATCACGGCTGTTCCATGGGGAACAGCGGCAGGCATTCGGCCCCGTCATGGTGAGGGCGTCGCGGGACCAGGCGGAGACGCCGAGGCGATGCGACCCGAGCACAAGCGGCCCGCTTCCTGCGGCCGCACTGACCAGATGGAGCGTGTCATGGGCAATCCGTTCGAGAACTTCTTCAACGCCGTCGTCGATACCGCTGAGGAAGCCGTCGAGACCGGCGGCGAAATCCTGAACGCCGCCGGCGAAGCGGCTGGCGATATCGTCGAGGAGGTCGTCGAGACCGCCGAGGACGCCTACAACGCCGTCACCGGCTCGGATGAGGCGCCGCAGAGCAGCGCCGGCCGCGCCTTGGCCGGCGCGTTCGAGAGCGCGCAGGATCTGGCGGCCACGGCGCGTGACGCTGTCGGTAGCGGTGCGCAGGCGATCCAGCGCGGCGTACAGAACTTCGTCGACAACCCCGGCCAGGCGATCGAGGGCGCGGCGCGCGCCGGCGCTGCGGGTCTGGAAGCGGCCGGCACGGCCGCCATCGGCGCGGTCGGTAGGGCCATCGTCGGCGCGGGCAAGGCCGCCGGCCGCGTCGCCGACACCGTCAAGGAGGGTGGCGAACAGGCGCTGGACAAGGCGCGAGAGCTGGGCGGCACGGTGAGTGAACGCGCCCAGGCCAATGCGGCCAAGGCCAGGGACGCTCTCGAAGACGCCGGCGAGGCGGTCGGCGGCGCTCTCAAGGATGCAGCCAAGGCCGGCGAGGCGATTCTCGACGCGGGCAAGGGCGTGGTCGAACAGGTCGGCAAGGGCCTCGCTGAGGGGGCCGACAAGGCCGGCGAGATCGCGGGCGGCATCGGCCGCGTCGGCGGCAAGCTCGTCGAGACCGGCGTCGCCGCAGCCAACGAGCTCGGCGAGGGCTTCGGCAAGGCGGCGGGCGCGGCCGGCGAAGCTTTGAGCGATGCGGCGGGCAAGGTCCTCGACGGCGTTGGCAAGAACGTCGGCACAGCAGCCGAGACGGCCGGAAAGATCGTCGACGCGGGGGTGGAAGGCGCGCTCAACGCCGGCAAGAACACGCTCGAAACCATCGGGAATAACGTCAATGACGGCCTCGATGGCGCGAAGGAAGCCGGCAAGGCGGCGCTGGAGACCGCAGGCGACATCGCGGGCAA
>JAESGK010000417.1_pt1 | contig 17583 bp, 18 predicted proteins | sample 9269681 | NCBI WGS metagenome assembly JAESGK01 (sample SAMN14515347, study PRJNA621673) | algae metagenome | isolation source: Timaviella obliquedivisa GSE-PSE-MK23-08B and co-occurring heterotrophs from... | place: USA: Grand Staircase Escalante National Monument, Utah | collected 2006-08-15
AATCTTGTCGTAGTTGGTACCCGAGGGGTCGAGCGTCTTGATGACGTCATACGCCTCGCGGCGCACGGGTAGATTACCCGATGAGAATATGTTTACCAGCTCTTTGTTTTTGGCGTCCAGGAAACTCACCAGCAGCACGGCTGTCGGGTTAATATCGCGCACCTTCTTGATGTCTTTCAGGCCTTTGAGTATAACCTCGCGGCTTTTGTCAGGATCTTTGTCAAAAATATCGAGCCCGAGCCGGTGGTATGCATAGTAAGCCTTGCGCAGGTCGTTCATCTGAGGGTTGTTGAGGTTTTCGACGATCCAGTAGCGGTTACGGTTGCTGCCCAGGGAATTCCACCCCTCGCGGTTTGATTGCTGCGCGTTGTTCACAACCTGGCGTGCTTGCTGGAAGAACGGTGTGCCACCCATCTCGCTAAAGGTATCGTAGTCAATGCCGATGATGAGATACGCGTACATCGCCAGCATGGAGGTGAGGTTGGTGGTATACGTGTTATCGTTGTATTCCAGCGGCTGCGACTCGATATAGTCAAACTGCCAGTCGCGGTCGGCGAAATTGAATACCAGGGTCGAGTAATTGGAATTATATACCGGTCGTGCCGACTGTACCTGCACCGAGGCCTCAAAGCTGGTCGGTGAGTTCATTTTTGTGATCGTGATGAGGATGTTGCAGGCGATCTTCTCGTAGTTCTTGTACGTATCGTTCGTCCACTTGCGGGTATTCATGAACTGTTCGACAGCTTTTTTCATGTCGGCGAAGACCGTACGGTCATTGCTCTGCGCACCGGTGGCGTTGATGGAGACAGTACAGGCCAGTTCCTGGCCTTGTGCGACAACGGCCCAAAGAATACAACCTGCCAGGAGTGCTTTCTTAATCATGCAGCTTTTCAATAATGGCGTTGACAATATCCAGCGCTACATCCTTCTTATCTTTTAGTTCGAACGTCCGCACGCCGTGTTTATGATCGAGAATGGTGACTTTGTTCGTGTCGTGCCCGAAGCCGGCGCCTTTGTCGTTGAGTGAATTTAACACAATGAGGTCAAAATTCTTGGCGTTGAGCTTTTTCAATGCGTTCTGTTGCTCGTTTTCTGTTTCGAGTGCAAAGCCCGCCATGATTTGCCCAGGGCGTTTTACCTGTCCCAGCGACGCTGCAATATCGCGCGTTTTGGTCAGGGCCACGGTGAGGTTTCCGTCGGCCTTCTTGATTTTCTGTTCAGCCTTCTCTACGGGCCGGTAGTCCGCCACGGCGGCAGCCAGTACGGCGATATCGCTTTCGCCGAAAAGCGCAGCGCTGGCGTTATACATGTCTTCGGCCGATACGACGGGAATTACCTTGATGTTGGGATGTTGAGCGCGTTGCTGCGTCGGACCACTCACCAGGTCTACGTGGGCGCCTTCGCGGGCAAAAACTTCGGCCAGTGAGAAGCCCATTTTGCCTGTGGAATGGTTGCTGATAAATCGCACCGGGTCAAGCGCCTCTTGCGTGGGGCCTGCTGTGATCAGCACGGATTTGCCGTAGAGGCGGCCTGAGGCCTGAAAGAACTTCTGCAGTGCATCGAAAATCTCTTCCGGCTCGGCCATGCGTCCGTGACCGGTAAGACCGCTGGCCAATTCGCCATAACCAGGTGCGAGTATGGTGTTGCCGTAGGTGTGAAGCGTGGAGAGATTACCTTGTGTCGCGGGGTGTTGCAGCATGTCAAGGTCCATGGCGGGCGCCAGGAAGACAGGACAGCGTGCGGAGAGGTATACAGCCTGCAACAGGTTATCGCAGAGGCCGTGGGCCATTTTGGCTACAGTGTTGGCGCTGGCGGGAGCAATGACCAGGGCGTCTGCCCACAGCCCGAGGTCGACGTGGTTGTTCCACTGACCGGTCTCGTCACGAACAAACTCCGTGAAAACGGGATTTTTGGAGAGCGTTGAGAGCGTAAGGGGCGTGATGAAATCGCAGGCGGCGGGGGTCATAACGACCTTTACCGTTGCGCCGGCCTTCACCAGCAGGCGTGTGAGCATCGCCGACTTATAGGCGGCGATGCTCCCGCTGACGCCGAGTACGATTTTTTTACCTTGCATGCGCCGGATCTCGTTACAGGTTGACCGTTATTCGTTAACGGCTGCTATTGTATTACAATCAACAGATAACGATTAACGGCTCGCGCTTAGTCTTGTTTGAAATCAGTTTCAATGCCACGACGACGGAAGCTCAGGTCGCCATCGAGAAATTCGTCGGTAGCGATATTGGTCGGCTTCGGCATGCGCTCGTAGAACTTCGAGATCTCGATCTGCTCGCGGTTTTCGAATACTTCTTCGAGGTTGTCTACCGTCGTCGCGAACTCAGCAAGTTTGTTGTTGAGCTCCTCTTTCATGTTTATGGCGATCTGACGGGCACGCTTTGAGATCACTACGACAGACTCGTACAGGTTGCCGGTCGCAGCAGCGATCTTTTCTACGTCGCGGGTAATGATGGATGATTGAACTGCCATAGTATTATGTATTTGTATTTTTGAATTTACTAAGTTTTTCCAGGCTGTCGGTGTAGAACTTTTCAGCATCGCGCAGGTATTTGCCTTCCGGATACTTGTCGATATAATCCTTGTAGTGATCGACTACAGCCCTGTAACGTTCCGCCTGCTTGGAGTAAATGCTTTGCTGGGCCAGCTTATACTCGGCCGAAACAACCAGAAATGACGCCTGCTCCAGGTAGTGCGAATCGGGAAAGTTGTTTTTAAAGTTATTCAGTGCTACAATCGCCGCTTTATAGCTGCGCATGCGGTAGTACTGGTACGCGTTGTTGAAGCCTTTGGTTTCCAGCTTGGCTTGCGTAGTGAAAATTACCTCTACGGCCTTTTCGCGAAAGGTGCTGTTAGGATACCGGTTCAAAAACTCCTGCATGGCGGCCATGGCATTGATCGAGTTGGTTTGGTCCAGATTTGCATCGGGTGAGGAGGCGTATTGCGAATAGGCATACATATAGCGCGCTTCTTCGGCTAGAGTGCTTCGCCCGTAGGTTTCGTAGAAGGTTTTAAACTGCTCGGAAGCCAGGAGGTACAGTTTGTCATAAAATTGGCAGTACGCCAGGTAAAACTGCACTTTCTCGCCTTCGGGTAAGCCCCGTACAACAGGCAGAATCTGTTCGTACAGCACGGAGGCCCGGTAGTACTCCTTCTTATCGTAATAAACAACGGCCGCCTCGTACTTTACCCGCCAATCCGGGCTTTTTTCAATTTTCCGGAACTTGCTGCATGCCGCAACGGCCAGAAGAATGACGAGAAAGTATGAAGCTACTGATAGTTTTCGCATAAGCCCGCAAATATAATACAAGTGAGGAGAACAGAAAAACGCCTTTCTGCCCGTTTTTAAGATGTGGGAAATGATAAAAAAGTTCTTTTTAAAGCGCTTTTGGTGGTTTGGAGCAGTCCGGCGAGGATTGTAATAGCTTCGGTATAACGTTACGATAAGTCAATCATAGCGTTGGTATAGGGGTGAGCCCTCATTAAAATGGGAACCTATTTACTTCTTTACAATCAGCTTGCGGGTCATAACGCTCTCGTTTTCAAGGTAGAGCGTGATGAAGTAGATGCCGGCGCTCAGCTCGTCGGTGCGCAGCCGCACACGATTTTCCGCGCTGGAGAGTGGATAGAGACCAACGGGGTTGCCCAGCAGGTTGTGCATGATGATCTTGGCTTTTACCTGTTCGCTAAGCATGCTGTATTCAATGTAGGCATTGTTGTCGGTGACAGGGTTGGGATAAACGTCGTGGATAGTGATAAAACGGGATGAATACAGGTCTTGTTTCTCGGGTTTTTCGTCTACAGCGAAGTTGACGCGGAATTCGACAGTATGGCTGGGGTTGGACCGGCTGAAGGCCAGGTAATGCACGGAACTGATGCCGGGTACGAGCCCAGCTTCTAACGCAACCTGCAGGCTACTAAGCGTTTGTCCAGGCTCAACCTTGATAATGTAATCTTCGACTTTTTGTTCAAGGCAATTTTCGCCGACGCAGAAGAAATTTTTCTGCGTGCTACCGATCTGGCTATCGATCTTTCTGATGATCAGCGTAATAGGCTTGTCGGAAGTGTTCTTAAAACGGATGGGGGCTTTGATCGTTTCGCCGATGAGGCCGCGATATGTGTCTTGCAGGGCGACGACCTCGAAGCTCTGACCGGAGGCAAACCGGAAAAGCAGCGCACAGATCGTCAGCAATAGAAATTTTCTCATAGGCCCCGCATCGTCTACAAAAGTTAAACATTATACGGGAATCTCATACTAGCTGGACAACTTTTTCGTTTGGCTTTGCGTAATTTTAAATTACAAACGTTTTCGGTCTTCGGTTATCGCAATAGTGTCGCTTTTGACGCGAGGTCTTATCACTTCTTTTTTATCGATGCTTGACCCGGGTATCGGTTTGGCCATGCCTTCACCCACAGCCTTTTTATCTGTTATGGTAGTGGTGTCGCTTTCTACGTGAGGTTTTACCAATTCTTTTTTGTCAACACTTGTCGCCTTCTTGCTACTGATTGATGGGACTTGCGGTTTTACAACGTCTTCGCGGGAAGGCTTCTCCTTGCCGCGCCACTCAAAGCCTTTGAGCTTCGTGTCTTCAATCTTGAGCTCATGCGGCGGGATAACACTGGCCTCGGGCTTTTTGTAAAAAGTAAGGTTGTTCACTTTGCCTTGCTTGAAGCGGATCATGATGTTACTGCAAATGATTTTGTTCATGCCCGAGGAGAGATTGGTCTTTTCGTCCAGCAAGAAATAAAGACTCTCGCCATTACCCTCTACGTACACGTGACTGATTTTTTGGTCGCGGAAGTAAGTGGTCATGAGCCGTCCTTTGATCTGGTTGTAGTTTACCAACGTATCACGCGAGATCACAAAGGAGTTCGCCACCATATGGATGCGGTCGATGGTGTTATTCTTCATCACCGCGCGAATGGAATCCGCCGTCATTTGATTGCCTTCTGACCAGAGTACAGGCTTTTCATAAAAATAGATCGTCGAGTCGATCGAGCGATATTCGACTGAGTCGGCCAGCCCTTGCATGTCGCGTTTATAGATCTTGACATTGTTGTACGCCAGCAGTCTTTTCTTCGCAGGGTCGGGGCTATCGATCGATACCAACGTATCGGCTGACATGAAGAGGGTGTCACCGTTGTCGGCCACTTTGGCGAGGTAGGCGTTGTTGTAGACTTTGGCAATACCTTTGGTTCGATAATAGTCGGCCGCCTGTCCGTAGATGACAAGACTTTCTTTTTTGTAGGTCATCACCACATTGCGCCGGAAAAGGTAGCGTTTATGAAAGTCGTCCAGCTTGTAGTCTTCGGCGTCGAGAGTATAGTCTTGTGTTTCGGCTTGACCAAGCTTAAGGTCAGAGCGTTTGGTGGTGGTTTCGTAAAAGCCGCTTTCGTACACAATAGTGCTGCTGTCACTGCGTACTACGTTAGTGGGGCTTACGAAATAAATGGTCTTGCTTCGCGAATTATATTGAAGGCTGTCGGCCGTCATGGTATAATCCGGGTTCTTTACGTCTACGTTCTTTTTGAATGATGCGAGGTTGTTGGATACGTTATAATACCCGCGTACGCTGGTGAGTGTGTTGACACTATCGACCAGGCGGCCGCCGGTTTTGTAGTAGGCGAGATTCCGGTTGCGGTCGAAGTCGAGGTACTCAGTGTATAGCGTGGCGGTTGCCAGCTTGGTAAAAACCACGTTGTTGCGCAGGCGTGCGAGCTTGGTGTTGCCATCATATTCCAGCTTGCGGCCGGTGATGGTAACGGAGTCACCTTCCAGAATCCGCACGCGGCCGAAAGCCTCTACATAGTTCCGTTTTTTGAAGAAATAGGCTGAGTCGCAATAGATAGTGGTTTTGTTCTGGGTCATAATAACATTGCCCAGAAGGCGGTCAAAACGCTCGTCGCCCAGACGGCCGCCGCGCAGTTTGTCGGCCTGCTTGAGGTGAACGCGCTTTTGGGCCAGCAGCGGGCTGCCCGCCAGCAGAAATCCTGCTAACAGCAACCAGAAGATCCGGGATCCCCGGCGGGCGATGCTTTCCGAGTTTTTCATGATGCAAGCTACAAATGATCTGTCATATGGGCACGAATAACTATAATCGTACCTTTGAGGTCCATGCTAGAGCAATTTCTGAACCATATTCGTGAACACCACTTGTGCGGTCCGACCGATCGCATTTTACTGGCGGTAAGCGGGGGAATTGATTCCGTTGTTATGCTGCGGCTTTTCCATGAGGCGGGCCAGCCGGTCGCCGTGGCGCACTGTAATTTTCAGCTGCGGGGTGAGGCCTCTGACGGCGACCAGCAATTTGTAGAGACCCTCTGCCACGAGTTGGGCATACCTTGTTTTGCACAGCGCATGGATACGGCCGCTTATGCAGAAACCGGGGGGCTGTCAACACAGCTCGCCGCGCGGGCACTGCGATATGCCTGGTTTGAAGAGGTAAGGGTGCGCGAAGGCTTTGACCGTATTGCCACGGCGCACCATCTGAACGATGCCCTGGAAACAGTTTTACTGAATTGGACACGCAGTGCGAACCCCGACGGCCTGGCAGGTATACCTGTGCAGCAGGGTGTCATCATTCGGCCGCTGTTGTTTGCTACCCGCGCCGCAGTAGAAGCATACGCTGCATCCAAAGATTTCGCATGGCGCGAAGATGCCAGCAACCAGACCGATGACTATGCGCGCAATTTTATACGACACCAGGTCGTGCCGCGCTTGAAGGAATTAAATCCGTCGCTGGAGCAAACCGTGTCGCGCGGCCTGGCGGGTATGGAAGGCGTATTGTCGCTGGCTGCCGCAGGTCTCGAACATTGGAAGACCATGTATACCACGGCAGCGGGGAACCGTATCGCTATACGCAAAGACTTCGCGGCAGCGCCGCACGCGGTGGCCATCCTGGCGCGTTACCTGCGTCCTTTTGGCTTTCACTATAGTCAGTGCGAAGGTATGATAAACGCTTTAGCCGCGCAGCCGGGCAAGCAGTTCCTGACAGAAGCCTATGCCGTCATGATCGATCGCGAAGCGCTGATCCTGACACCGCGCAGGCTGGAGTGGGACGCGGTAACATTAGCTACGGAGCACCAGCACGGGGTGTTGGGCGATTGGACGCTCGCGGTGGAAAGGAGTGAGGCCGGTCAGCCGCCGGTGGGTGGTGCGTGGCACGCCACGGTGGACGCCGATCGCATAACCTTTCCCATTACCTGGCGCCGGTGGCGTGCCGGCGATGTATTTTACCCGTTGGGCATGAGTCATGGTAAAAAGATCAGCGATTTCCTGATTGACCGCAAGGTGGCGCGTGCGGACAAGGCTGCCGTAACCGTGTTGGAGGCAGGAGAACGGATTTTTTGGGTGGTGGGGCATCGTCTGGACGACCGGTTTAAAGTTACCGCGGCGACCAAACAAGTGCTGACGTTTACAATCCGCCCGCACATTTTATAGAATAACTTTTTCTTTTGGCGCGTGGAGTGATAAATTCGCCCCCGGTTTATTTGGAGCATTATCCTGCCTTTATCCCGAAACGTGCTGATTGTCAAATCAATATTGGTTCATCTATCCCCGTTTAATACCCGGATCAACAGCGTATTTTTTACCGATTTTCCAACACTAAAATTTATATCCATATGAAAGTAACAGTAGTAGGCGCTGGCAATGTGGGCGCTACGTGTGCCGATGTGCTGGCCTACCGCGAGGTGGCTAACGAGATCGTGCTGATAGATATCAAAGAAGGTTTTGCCGAAGGCAAGGCCCTGGATATCTGGCAGAAAGCTCCGATCGACCTGTACGACAGCCGCACGATCGGCGCCACCAACGATTATTCGAAATCGGCTGGCTCGGACGTGGTGGTAATCACTTCCGGTCTGCCCCGCAAACCCGGCATGAGCCGCGACGACCTTATCGGAACCAACGCCGGCATTGTGAAGTCGGTAACGGAGAATGTCGTTAAGTATTCACCCAATGCCATCATTATCGTGGTCAGCAACCCGCTGGACGTAATGACCTACCAGGCACACATCACTTCCAAATTTCCACGTAACCGTGTAATCGGTATGGCTGGTATCCTCGATACAGCGCGTTACCGCGCCTTCCTGGCCGAAGCCCTGAACGTATCGCCGAAAGATATCCAGGCGATCCTGATGGGCGGCCATGGTGACACCATGGTGCCGCTGCCGCGGTACACCACGGTAGCCGGTATTCCGGTAACCGAATTGATCGACAAAGACAAGCTGAACGCAATCCTCGAGCGCACAAAAGTGGGCGGAGGCGAGCTTGTGAAGCTGATGGGTACTTCAGCCTGGTATGCACCCGGCTCGGCCGCAGCGCAAATGGTAGAAGCGATCGTAAAAGATCAGCGCCGCGTATTCCCGGTTTGTATCAAACTGGAAGGCGAGTATGGCATTAACGATTGCTACCTCGGCGTACCGGTAATTCTCGGTAAGAACGGTATTGAGAAAGTTCTCGAGCTTGACCTGAACTCAGAAGAAAAAGCACTGCTCGAAGCCAGCCGCAAGGCGGTGAAAGAAGTGATGGACGTATTGGAGAAGCTGGGTTAATAGTACCGGTAAACAATAATAAAAAAGGAGGCTATCAAGCCTCCTTTTTTATTATCTAAATGTGTATAAAAAAAGGCCCTCGACAGGGCCTTTTGCTTTAGAATCACGAAGTGAACTACTTGCCAGTCATCGTATAAAAGTCGTAAGCATAGTATGTTTTTCCGTCAATCTCCAGGCTGAGGTCTTCGTTCTGCTGCTTCAGCACAAGTTGTGATGCAGAGATGCTAACCAGTTCGTATTCTTCTGTGTCGATGCCGTCAGCACCCCAATCTTCAGTCCATGACAGTGTTTTCTCACCGTTCTTCCATTCCCATGTACCCGTAATCTTGTCTTCAGTTTTGCCGTCGCAGCTAAATACGCCAGTGTATACTTTGTCAGCCGAGAATGTGCTGTAGCTATTGGCATCGCATTCATCAACGTCACCAGCATCTTCTTTTTGGCCCTGGAACTCGATCTCATGTTTGGTTACTGACCAATTTTTGGCTGTCAGGAGAGCAGTTTTGTTGACATCATCATCGTCATCGCTACACGAAGTAGTAAGGGCAAGCATAGAGAATGCCATTGCAATAGAGAGGATTGAATAGAATTTTTTCATGACAGGATAAAGTGTTTATTTGGTTATAGGACAAAAATATAGCCCTTCACTGGCTATATTTTTATCTTAGCAAACATCACCTGCCGCATGTAATGAAAACATCAATTATACATATTTGGCGTTTAGTTGTACAAAACGGCGGTCCAATCACCTGTTTATGTATTCTCGCGGCGCAGGCCCCAGCCCAGGCTGCCGAGCAATATCAATACCGTTAGCCATGTAGAGGCCATCATCACTTTGTTGCCGACTATGTAGGGCGCGGGTTCATAGCGGAATTCAATGGTGTGATCACCCGCCGGCACAGCCAGTGCGCGCAATACATAGTTTACTTGCAGAATGGTTGTCTCCTTGCCATCGATAAAGGCACGCCAGCCTTTGGAATAGTATATTTCTGAGAATACCGCCAGGCCATTTTGCGCCGAGTGGCTTTGATACTTTAGGTAGGGCGGCTTGTGTGTCACGATCGAAATGGTCGCCGCGCTGTCGTATCCAAACTCCGGCACGGTAACGGCTGCGGTATTGACGACCGCCGTAACCCGGGTGTCGGTGTCGCACAGCGCCGCCAGCTCTTCGGCAGGTGAGTTAGCTTTCTTTACATCACGTACAAACCATGCGGGGCCATTGGCCTGGTCGTTCGGAATGATCTGGTTGGCCTGCTGTCCATACACCATGTATTTTATGTTCAGCATGTTGATGACGCCGTACGGCTGAAAGTTTAAGTCGCCGGCCCGGATGCCTTGTATCAACGCGACGGTTTGCCGCGATAAGCAGGAATCGTACAGGTCCTGGTAGCGGCGCAGCTTGGCGCCGTGGTAGCCGCCCACAGAGTAATGGTAAAGCGCGGTACGGGCTTCGCTGGTAAACGCGCCCGGCTGAATGTTGTACACACGGTAGTACGAAGTGTCACTCCGGATGGCCTGGTCGGCGGGCGTCATTTCGGGGGCAGTAGTTTCACGCTTGCGCACATAGTTGTCCTTCGTAAAGTAACGACGGTCTACCAGGCTTACGTCAAACACAATCAGGATGGCTACAAAAGCATAAAATGCGGCCGGTACTTTTTTCCACACGGCGAAGTATAGCATGATAAAGAGTGCGGCAATAAACGCGAACGACCGGAACGCATCGCTGCGGAACAGGCTCTTGCGATCATCGATCAACGCGCCGGTAAACCACGACGGTAGTTGTTCTTCGCCTGCGCGGGTAAAGCTGAACGCACCGGCAAAGAGCAGCAACAGCAGGCACAGTCCCCCCGTGGCACCAAAGGCGATGAGCAATTTCTTTTTCGCCGCTTTGTCCAGCCCTGTTTCCAGCAGCTTTTCAACGCCCAGCACGCCCAACAGGGGCAGTGTAAAGAGTGTGATGGTCAGCGCAAAGGTGACAGACCGGAACTTGTTAAAGCCCGGCACGTGGTCGAATAAGAAGTAATTGAATGCGCCAAAGCTGCTACCCCAGCTGAGCATGATGCCGAGGATGGCCGTGGGCACGAGCCACCAGATGTATTTACGATCGGCAAAGGCCAGGCCGACGGCAAACAAAAAGATGATGGTGGCGCCGGCGTAGTATGGAACAGTATAAGATTGCGGTCCCCAGTAGCCGGACGTGAAGTTGGCCAGTTGGTTGGCGGCTTGCTCATCGCCCGAGCGAGCCAGGGCCTGGTATACTTCGCTTTTGCGATCGCTCACTAAGTAATGGGCAGCACTACCGCCGTAGAAATTGGGCATCAGCATCATAAACGGTTCCCAGATGCCATTGCTGGCGTCGAAAGCGTATTCACGCGTAAGACCGGAAGCACCTTGCGACGACGGCACTGCCAGGTCGGACTTACCACGGATGGAGTACGTGCTTTGTTCGGTCACACCCCACAGTTGCCCGATAAAAGTACCGGCGGCAATAACGGCGGCAAGGATCAACAGTGCCGTAGCGGTCAGAAAACCCGCAATCTTTTTTTCACGCAACGCGAAGATGAACTGTACGATCCCGTAGAGCAGTACAATGAGCATGAGATAAAATGTTACCTGCAAGTGATTCTCTTTCAATTCCAGGGCTATTGCAGCAGTGGAGACGCCAAAGCCCAGCAGCCGTCGACCGGAGTAGGCCAGGTGTATACCCGCGATGACCAGGGGCATAAAGGCGATGGCGCCGATACGGCCGTTGTGGCCGGCAGCAAGCCCGACGATCATATACGACGAAAGCCCAAACGCAATCGCCGCGCCAATGGCGAGGTAAGGCCGTACGCGGAAGGCCAACAGCATGATATAATAGGAGATGAACGCGATGAAGATGTTGGCGTAGGGGTGGGCCAGTCCAAGTGAGAGGGCCTTCTTCAGAACGGTAATGGGGTAGTTGCTCCAATGCACGTTAACGAGGTAGGCGGGCATGCCGCTAAACATATTGTCGGCCCAAAGCCCCTCCTGGCCGGTGGCCTCGCGGTAGTCGCGCAAGGTCTTGGATGAGCCCTCCCATTGCTGGATATCGTATTGCGACAGAACTTTGTTGTCGAAGAAAAAGGGGCTGAAGAATACGACGGTAACCAATAGGAACGCGGCAATGGCAACGATGTGGGGAAGAACGTGCCGGGCGAAGTTGATTTTTTTCATGCAGACGGATTATCGGTGCAAAATAGGAAGGATTAGCTAAAAACCCAGGCTCCATTGAGGGGTTCATTCGGCGGGTTTGTCTGCCGGCCATGGGGTACATACAGGGTTTTCGTTATATTCGCCCGAACGTCAGTATTTCGATATGGAAGAATTTAACCTGGAGAATTTGCTCCACGCACTACCGATTTTAGCGGGCGTTGTGATGCATATGGCCATGCTGATCGGACCAGTCTATTGCATCATACGACGGCCAACCGCTCCGGCGTACGTGATGCTGGTGGGAAATTTGCTGGGATTGCCAACCGCTATTTTTTCCCTATGGTTTAATCTATGGGGCATACATAAAAACATGCCGATGGATAATATCTCTCTGTATTTTGGTGTCACCGGTTTTTTTGCAATTATTGGCGGCTTCATGTTTGCCTTTGGCTTCTTATTCTTTTTGCGTGACGCACTGAAAAGAAGAGTGTCTATGTCATAATTGTTACCTATGGATAACTATAAACTTCTTGTCCTTCTCCCGCAACTTATTCCTACCCTCGCGAATTTAATAATATTGGGTGCAACGGTATATGCTCTTGTCCGGCAGTCGTCGGCAGCCACGGGCCTGATGCTTTTTGGTGCGGTTGCGCGGCTCATCAGCGGCCTGTTTTTCTCTCTCTGGATGTGGTTTTTTGACAACGATTATGAACGATATGCCAGCGCGGCGATTCCATTTCAGTGGTTGGCCTATCTTGGCGTTGTTGCTTTCATTGTAGGCTTTTTTATGTTCGCGTACAAATTGTTCTCCACCCCCGCGGAGGTATAATACGGCCCCTTATGATCACGACAGACAAGGTCTACATTCTCACCTTTCCCGGTAACGGAGCCAATAAAGAAAAGCTCTTCGCAGAACGCCTGCGATTGTTGCCGCTGCCGGAAAATACGCCGCTCGAAGTGGTAGAGGTGCCGCGCGAGATCGACGCCCTGACCGCATTGAAAGCTGCCGGTATGAAACTGATGGATGGGTACCATCCCGACGAAAAGAGAGATGTGAGTCTGGCGATCGGTCACTGGCGTGTCTGGCAACAGGCGCTACAAGAGGGAAGACAGTCCATTGTGGTATTGGAAGAAGACTTTCTGCCTACGGGCACACACTATCACATTCTGAATACCACGGAGACATCGGACTTGTTATACCTCGGCCGCTATGCCAGCGATGGTGACCGCCCAACTGATACCGGAGGCCTTGTACGGCCGGGTTATAGCCAGGGAGCCTATGCCTACCGTCTCAACCAGCGAGCGCTCGAAACGTTGACAGCGTCGGGTTTTGCACAACATGTCATACCCGCGGGTGAATTGTTCAGCGCCCTCAGCGGTCAGCATCCCGACCGTGAGGTGAAGGAAGCGTATACCGGCCGGCTCGACGTATTGGCGCCGATGAAGAACTTTATTTCACCCGACGGCAACTGGCACGCTTCGCTGCAAGCCGCCGGAGGTTATACACCCCTGCATCCGCAGCTATACCAGGCCTTTGGCGAGCACGAGGCCGCCTGGGTAAAGCGGTATGTCAACCCGCAACTGGTGCACCGCGAATTTGATTTGATCTGCGATGAGCCGATCGATAACGTATATGCCTTTCCATTTTTTACGCCCACGTTCTGCCAGGAGATCATCGAGGAAGCCGAACACTTTGGTGAATGGACGAACTATCGCGAAAAAGACGGTGATCCCATCGATATTAAACTGAGCTCGTTCGGACTGGACGAAGTGTTCAACCATGCGCTGCGCAAATACCTGCATCCCTTGCTGTTTCATAAATATCAATTACATGGACAAGGCTGGGAGAGCCTCACGTCGCAGAATTTCATTGTACGTTACCTGGCCGAACGCCAGGGGCACCTGGGTCTTCACAACGATGGTAGCTATGTGTCGCTGATCGTGACGCTAAACCTCGACTATGATGGTGGCGGGACATTCTTTCCGAAGTATAAAAAATTGATCAAACCCGAACAGGTGGGCTATGCGTCGGTACATCCGGGCTTATTGGGATATTTACATGGCGCCCGTCCGATAACACGTGGACGCCGTTATATCCTCGCGTCTTTCTTCTTTTTAGGTTCACGTCCTTTTGCCGACGGCACCTACTAGGCAAACACATGTGGATTACATGTGGTCGCGCAAAATGTTGACGCTGGCGAGCAGAATGAGTAATGCCGTAATGCGTTTGATGTAAATCGGATTAAATCGCCGCGCACCCAGACGGGAGCCGATCTGGCCGCCCACACCAACCGCGAACAACAAAGGCAAGAGGAAACCCATGCGGATATCGGGTATACCTTTTGAAAATTGACCCGCCAGACCACTGATCGAGTTGACAAGTATAAACAAGCTGGCGAGCGCCGAAATACGTCTCGCATCCCCCCATCTCAGTAAATGTAAAATGGGAGAGAGAAAAATCCCGCCACCAATGCTCACCAGTCCGGAGAGAAAGCCTATACCTCCTCCGAGTAGAATATTCGACGGGGTAGTGTTATACTTCCGTTGGGTGGTCGGTATTTCTTCCGGTTGTATCCACAGCAATACCGAGGCAACAAATAGTGTAACACCCAGGATGATAAAAAAAGTATCATCTTTTAATTTCCACAGGCCGCCGATGAATGCCATAGGAATACTGGCGACAAGAAAGGGCCAGACCTCTTTCCATACAATTTGTTTTTCGCGGTAAAAGATCAGCGTGCCCCCCGTGACGACAATGACATTGCAGAGCAAGGCCGTGGGGCGTATAACCTCGGGTGTCAGCATGAAGAGTGGTTGCGCCAGCAGCGCCAGGTAGCTGGAGCCCCCGCCGAAGCCGACGGAAGCATAGATGAGCGCAATGAGAAAAAAGGAAGCGGCAAGAAGAAGGTTGCTGTCCATGGTGATATCTATCCGCCGATGGTCGACATCGATTCGTGCGCGGGCAGGTGATTGCTGCGCGATGCCTCGGCTTCAAACCCATCTTTAGGCCGCTGGCGAAATGCTTGTAAGAGTTTTTCAGTAATAACGTCGTCACTATCGCCGGATCGCAACAACTGCCGGATGTCGAGCACACCTTCATCGTACAAACAGGTTTTTAACGTGCCTTGTGCTGTAATGCGAATGCGGTTGCAGGTGCCGCAGAAGGTGCGGCTAAAGGCTGCGATGATACCCACAGTGCCTTTATAACCTGGGATGGCGTACTGCGCAGCCGTGGCGTTGGCAGGGTCGGGTATCTTGTGCAGGTCGGGGAAATGCTCTTTCAGATATGAATGGATGCGCGCGTAGTTCCAATGCAGCGTCGGGTAGTGACTGCCCTCGCCGTTAAACGGCATCTCCTCGATAAATCGCACTTCCACAGCCTGGTGTCGCGTAAGCTCGACCAGGGGAAGTATGTCCTCAATGTTTTTTCCTTCCATGACCACCGCATTGATCTTGGTAGGAATGTCATGCTTCAGCAGCAGCTCGAGCGTACGCATGACGGGGCCGAACTCGGCACGCCGGGTGATCAGCTTAAACCGTTCGGCATTCAGTGTATCCAGGCTGAGATTGACCGAGGCAATGCCGAGCCGTTTAAGCTCGGCAACGTGAGGTGCTGTTAACACACCGTTGGTGGTGATGTGCAGATCGTTGACACCGGGGATCTCTGCCACGTTGCGGATCAGGCGCATAAGGTCCATGCGCACGAAAGGCTCGCCGCCGGTCAGGCGCACTTTGCTGATACCAAGTTTTGCCAGCAGGGCGATGGTACGTTCGATCTCCTCAAACGTTAGCAGCTCCCGTTTAGGCAGGTACTGGATTCCCTCCGCCGGCATGCAGTAAAAGCAGCGCAAATTGCACCGGTCGGTTACAGCGAGCCGTACGTAGGTCAGGGGCCTGTTATGGTTGTCGTAGAGTGTCAGATGTCAAAAGAAAAGCTCAAATTACGAACAAATTTGCGGATACGATCGGTTCCAATAGGCATATGGCTGGAAAACGACCTGGAGCGGTCTAACGGCATAAAAATGAATACAAACATGAAAAAATACACCGTACTGGCTTTTGGCATCGCCAGGGACATTCTGGGGGGCCGGCAGTGCGACATCGAGCTTCCCGGTAGTACCGTGGCGGCGCTTCGTACAGCCCTCGTAGGGCGGTATCCCGCACTGGCAGGACTGCGGTCATTGTTGATTGCTGTAAATAGTGAATATGCGGAGGATGGGGTGTTGTTGGAGGAGCGGGATGAGATTGCGTTGATACCGCCGGTGAGTGGGGGGTGAAATGTTACCTAATAGGTTTAGTGAGTTAATTTAAAGCAGAATTACTTTTTTTTAGAGTGGCGAAAGATATGGCGCACACTCCTCTGGCGTTGGTAGAACCACATGGTCTACTGGGATGTGCCTAAGCTTGGATGCAATCTTATTTGCTTCTCTGGTTTTATAGAGTGATAATTCCACGCCCTCCAGTTTAGTAGGGTCAACTTCCGTTTCTTCGGATTCAACGCGCGGATCAATCTGCTTATTAGCGTTCATATAACGTTTGATTTGATTCAAAAACCTAACAACCAAAGATATTTAAAATTCCAGCATCTTATTCCCCTCTCATAACCTTTTTGCATTTTTGAACTATGATTACCCTATCCGAAACACCCCTCGATGTACAACAAATAATAAAAACTGCCACCCGCCTGCAAGCCGGCGCTGTAAACGCCTTTATAGGAACCGTACGCGACAACGCCAAAGGCAAACAGGTACTGCGCCTGGAGTACGAAGCATACGAATCCATGGCCGTAGCCGAAATACAAAAGATCGTGGATGCAGCGGCAGTGAAGTGGCCGTTACAATCGTATGCAATAAGCCATCGGGTAGGAGCATTGCAGCCGGGAGACGTCGCCGTAGTCGTAGCGGTGTCGACACCGCATCGGGCCGATTCTTTTGCTGCCTGTCAGTATATCATCGACACCCTGAAAGAGACAGTTCCTATCTGGAAAAAGGAAGTACTGGAAGACGGCGAGGAATGGATCTCGGCACATCCCTGATCGGCATGCTGATATAGGGTATTATCCAAAGATCAGTATAGCCATCGATACCATCAGGACGGCGACGAGCAAACTCGCCAGCAGAACAATGGCCAGGTCGCGATGAATTGGATTGATGCTAAGCTTGATAAGCGGTTTCATGACACAGTAGAATTATAACCCCAAGGTAACGTACACGTAGCAATAAAATTTGGGTAAAAAGTTATCCCGACAAGGCGCGTAATAATTACCCATAAATATTTCTTTTCATAATCGGTGCCTTCTGAAATGGTTCACCCGGGTTTTATAAAATGCCAACGCCGCCGATAACGTGTTTCGATCAATGGTCGCCGGGCAGCGGTGTAGCAACGTATCGGGTGGGGGATCACTGACTGATTTATAGTTGTTTAGCGAAGACCGGGAAAAGTATTTCAGAATGATGTTTTTCTCGTTTGCCGGCGCGGCATTCTGCAGACCTGAATTTTGAGGGGCGTTGTACGGTCGCGGCATACATCCGGGTAAGAAGACGTAAGGTCACCGCCAGTGCAGGCATTTTTTACTGTAAAATGACCGAAAAGACTTGCTAGTCTTCTCATGCGATGATCAACACTTCCGCGTTAACGGCGGAAGTCCTTCTTTCCACCCGTTTTTTCAAGCAATTGTACTTCGCCAATAACCATGTCGTGCGAGAGCGCTTTGCACATATCGTACACGGTAAGCGCCGCTACTGACGCCGCCGTGAGTGCTTCCATCTCTACACCGGTCTTGGCGGTAACGGTTGCCTCCGTGGTGATCACGATCTTATTCTTCGTGGTGGTGATCTTCACCTGGCA
>JAESGK010000418.1_pt1 | contig 17493 bp, 7 predicted proteins | sample 9269681 | NCBI WGS metagenome assembly JAESGK01 (sample SAMN14515347, study PRJNA621673) | algae metagenome | isolation source: Timaviella obliquedivisa GSE-PSE-MK23-08B and co-occurring heterotrophs from... | place: USA: Grand Staircase Escalante National Monument, Utah | collected 2006-08-15
TCAACGCCAAGACCATTGAAGTATTGAGCTCGGGCGGACCGGAGGAAGTGATCGTTTCGTCCCTGGCGCGCGTGAACTATAATTATCAGGGCAAATATTTGCTGACCGCCGTGATCCGGCGCGACGGCACATCGAAACTGCTTTCGTCCAATCGTTGGGTGACCTATCCTTCTGTGTCTGTCGGCTGGAATATTATACAAGAGTCTTTTCTGCAAGACGTGAATATTCTCAGCGACCTGAAACTGCGTGGCAGCTGGGGTATAAACGGAAACCTGGGGGGCCTGGAATCTTATCCGTTTGCGGTAGGTCTGGCGCGTACGCGTGCGTGGATCGGCCAGGATCCGCAGATCACATACGGTTATGCTGAGGCGGCACTGTCAAATCCCAACCTGAAGTGGGAAAGCTCGGAGCAACAAAACGTGGGACTTGACTTCGGCCTGCTGGAAGGACAGCTCGCGGGGTCGCTGGATGTTTTCAAGAAGACAAACTCCGATATGTTGTTTAAGAAATCGTTACCGGGTACTGCCGGTGCACCTTCGGGGCAATGGATTAACGGCGGCGAAGTGATAAACAAAGGTTTCGAGCTGGGTATTACCTATCGCAAGAACCAGGGTGCGCTGACATATGACATCACCGCCAATGTATCGCGTGTTCGGAATGAGATCAGCTTTATTACCGAAGAGAACAAATTCCAGAATGTAGGCCCTGCCGTGCGCACCATGCCGCAGGCCAACATCAACCTGGTGGGTAGTGCATTCGGATCTTTCTATGGCTATCGAACCGCCGGTGTCTTCAAGTCTGATGAAGAAGCGGTCAACTATGTAAACGGAAATGGCGCGCGTTATCAACCTTCAGCGCTCGCCGGCGACTTTAAGTTTGTGGACAAAGATCGCGACGGCGACATCGATAACGACGACCGTGACGTCTTAGGCAATCCGCTGCCGGATGTTACCTACAGCCTGAATGCCAACTTTGCGTACAAAGGTTTTGACCTGAACCTGTTCTTCCAGGGAGTACATGGCAACAGCATTTTTAACTCGGTGCGCGCCCTGGGACTGAACGCCGGCTATGGTTACAACCTGCTGGCGGAGTCGAGGAATGCCTGGAGTCCGGAGAATCCTGACGCCACCATTCCACGCCTGTCGATGAAGGATCCCAATAATAACTGGACACGCGTCTCCGACTTCTTTATCGAGGACGGATCGTTCCTGCGGTTGAAGAATGTAACCCTGGGCTATACACTGCAAGACGAGCTGCTCAAGAAGGTCAAGGTGCGGCTGTACGTAACGGCGCAAAACGTATTTACCATTACCGATTATTCGGGCATGGACCCGGAGGTAGGCATTGGCAATTATGGTGTCGACACGGGTATGTATCCGCTTTCGAGAGTTTTCCTGGCAGGTATCAATCTTAAATTCTAATCCGTATGAAAAAAATATTCTACCTACCGCTTCTGGCGGGTATGCTGGCAGTTGCGTCGTGCGACGACATGCTGGATGTCACGCCGCAGGGGGCACCTGCGGCCGGTAGCTTTTGGGCGAACGAAACCGATGCTACGGCTGCTATCAACGGCGTGTACGCCGAGTACTCCAATGACGATATGTACGGCCGCGGGTTCTTCTGGCTGAGCAATGGCAGCGACGATATCGGCACCAAGCCACGTGCCTTTTCAGAAAACGTAAAGGCCTTCAAAATTACCGGTAATGAAAGCGAGATCAAAAGTGTCTGGGGGCTGCACTACCGCACCATGAAGCGTTGCAACGACGTTCTGCGCAACGTACCGGCTATTAACATGGAGGAAAAGCTAAAAAATCGCATCCTGGGTGAAGCACATTTTCACCATGCCGTCATGCACCTCGAGCTGGCCTACCACTATGGTGACCACCGTGCCGGTGTTCCAATCATTGATCGCGAAAATCCGGGTGATCCATATGTTCGCCGTCCGGCCAATGTAAGCGTGAACTACGATTACATCGCCGAAGACCTGAAGTCGGCGGCCGATTTGTTGCCATATTTTGAAGAGTATAAACCTTCCGACTATGGCCGTCCGCACAAGACCGCTGCCTGGGCGTACCTGGCGCGCACCTACCTGTATGCCGGCGACTGGGCCAATGCCGAGCTGTATGCCGACATGGTGATCAAGAGTGGCAAGCACGATCTGCTGGAGAAATTCTCGGATGTGTTTATCATCGCCAACAACTTTTCGCCGGAGTATATCTGGTCCGTTACGTCCAGTGCAAAAGATACCGGGCTGGGTTCAATCTTCCCGGGGGTACTGCTGGAAGACAAAGGCTGGGGTGCATACAACGGTTGGGGTGTATTTTATCCGACACAGGACCTGTATGAAGAGTATGAGTCCGGCGACGAGCGTCGCGAAGCGACCATTCTCAAAACCGGCGACAAGTTCGCATACTTCGGCGATACGGTTGTTTTCAACCAGGACAAATACGTCGTGAGCTCGAGCAACCGTACGGGATTGCAATTCCGTAAATTCATGGAGCCCTTTGGCTATCCGAAAGCAGGGGGCTCGGTCGACACGCGCTATGTAAACACTAATGCCGACAAACCTACAACCGCGTTGAATGTACCGCTGATGCGCTACGCCGATGTGTTGCTGATGAGCGCCGAAGCCAAGATCAAGCAGGGTAAAAGCGGCGACGCCGAAATCAACGAAGTGCGCGACCGCGCCGACCTGGACCCGATCAACGGCGCCACCCTGGACGACCTGAAGCACGAGCGCCGCTGCGAGCTGGCCGGCGAATGGACAGACCGTCACTTCGACCTCGTGCGTTGGGGCGATGCGGAGAGCAAATACGCACAACCGCTGTACCATGCCTACGCGAAAGACGACAACGGTAACCTAAAAGTTATCTACGAAGGTCGCACCTTCAACCCCACCATCCACCACGTGTGGCCCATTCCGCCGGATGAAATTGCGGTGAGCAAAGAAACCTTGTGGCAGAATGAGGGTTGGTAAGAAAGTTTGAGTTTCAGTTGCAATAAGAGAGGTCGACCGCAAACTGGTCGGCCTTTTTTCATTTAAACACCGTGCACCCAGAGAAATCGCCAGCAACCGGTCCAAATTAGGGTTTGAGGACAATTTTTGTGTGGATTTTGAGTGCCTTTAGGACGGCTTTAGGACGGCTTTAATAGGGCTTTAGTAGGGCTTTGATACGGGTATGACCCTCTTGCGGGGGTACTCGCCAGTCTGAAGACTGGCATTGGGGTCAGGTCCAAGTCGCCCTCCCTTCGGTCGGAAGACTTGAACCAGAGCCACGACTTAGGACGGAGGATGCATGCCTCATAGCGCTTGGTAGGGCTTTAGTAGGGAGTAAGTAGGGCTTTGATACGGGTAATCTCTTATTATAGATTATGGTAGAGGCGACGTCGTAATGAAATAGGTGTTTCATAGTCCTTAAGGGCAATTACAATGCTATTACAATGGTATGTCAATACTATTTCAATGCTATTATATATGGCGCCTACCCCGCAATCTGGTGGGTCTTGGCCCTGCCTATTGGTGATATTCCCTTATACTCCGTTTATATTTTCCCGGGCCTCTATGTTTTCCAACTAACTGGAAACGAATTGCTTGCCTCCCCATCCGCCAAAATATAATTTACATTTTCACTGGGAGAATTCTCTCTGCGGCAGGAGACAGCGTGCTTTGTTACGCAATCGATAGCAAAGTGTTTTGCATCGGTTGCGGAAACAAATACTCTTTCTACCCTAACCGCTATGAAGCTCTTTTTTGCTCCGCTCGCAGCCCTGCTGCTCGTCGCCGGCCTCGCCACCGGCAAAGGCAAGGACCGGCCTGCCGAAGTCACATCGCCCAACCGCAACTTGCAGGTGCAAGTTCAGGTCAAGGACGGCATCGCAACCTATACCGTCCACCGCAACAAACAAGTAGTCGTGGCACCCTCGCGGCTCGGGTTTGTGCTGAAAGACCAGCCGGCGCTGAGCGGCGACTTTACCATTGCCGATGTAAAAAAGAACTCTTTTGATGAGACCTGGACCCAGCCCTGGGGCGAGGTTAAGAATATTCGCAACCACTATAACGCACTAACGGTAACGCTACAGGAAAAAGGCGGCTTGAAGCGTACCATGCGTGTAGAGTTCCGGGTGTATGACGACGGCGTCGGTTTCCGCTATGACATTCCCCGGCAAGAGAAGCTCACGGACTTTGTGATCACCGATGAGCTTACCGAGTTTGCTTTCACGCAAGATCTGGATGCCTGGTGGATCCCGGCCGATCATACCGACATAGACTCCGAATGCCTGTTCAAAAAGAATAAAATCAGCGCGTTGCGCGAAACGGTGCATACGCCGCTGACGATGGAAGGCCCCGGGCTGGCCATCAGCATTCACGAGGCTGCCTTGATCGACTATGCTTCTATGACGCTGGCGCGTCAACCCAACAATGTGTTAAAGGCCGACCTGGTTGCATGGGCCGACGGCGATCGTGTAAAGACGCGCGCGCCCATGACTACACCGTGGCGTACGTTGCAAATTGTCGAGAAGCCCGGCGACCTGGTTACATCGTATCTCATTCTCAACCTGAACGAGCCTAACAAGCTCGGCGACGTATCGTGGATCAAGCCCGGCAAATATAACGGCATGTGGTGGGGCATGCACATGAAGAAATATACCTGGGAGGGAGGTCCCCACCACGGTGCTACTACCGAGAACATGAAGGTGCTCATCGACTTCGCGGCGAAGCATAAGCTGTCGGCCGTGCTAGCCGAAGGCTGGAACGAAGGGTGGGAGGGCGACTGGACGGTGGAAGGCAAATTCAACTTCACGAAGCCCTACCCCGATTATGATATCAATGCGATCAGTGCTTATGCAAAAGCACGTAACATCGGCTTGATTGCGCACCACGAAACCGGTGGTAACATTCGCAATTATGAAGATCAGCTCGAAGATGCCTTTACGTTCTGCGCGCAATATGACATCCACCGGCTCAAGACCGGCTATGTAAACAAACGCCCCGGCGGCGAGCGTCACCAGAGCCAGTTTATGGTACGCCACTACCACAAGGTCATGGAAACCGCCGCGCGCTATAAAGTAATGATCGATGTACACGAGCCCGTAAAAGATACCGGCCTGCGCCGCACCTATCCGAACATGATGACGCGCGAAGGTGCACGGGGTACGGAGTACGAAGCGTGGAGCGATGGCAATCCACCGTCACATCCTACGATCCTGCCCTTTACGCGTTGCCTGGGCGGACCGTTAGACTATACACCCGGCATCTTTGACATTCGCTTTAAGACGACGGGTACATTCCGGGTACACACGACGTTGGCCAAACAGCTCGCACTCTATGTCGTGATCTATAGCCCGATGCAAATGGCGGCCGATCTTCCGGAGAATTACGAGGGCAATCCCGCACTCAAATTCATTGAAGACGTTCCCGTCGATTGGGAAGAGACGCGTGTGCCGCAGGCTGTCATTGGTGAGTACGTGACCACTGCGCGCAAAGACCGTCACAGCAACGACTGGTACGTTGGCGCCATCACCAACGAGCAAGCCCGTACCCTGGACGTATCGTTAAGCTTCCTCACATCCGGCAAAAAATACGAAGCCGAGATTTACCAGGACGGCGCGAATGCCGACTGGGACACCAATCCGCTGCCGCTCGACATCGTGCGCCAGACGGTAGATGCCGGCACTGTGCTGAAGCTCAGGCTCGCCGCGGGCGGTGGTGCAGCGGTGAGACTGCATGAACTGCCCTGACCGGCCCCTACTGTATCCGCCCAACCTAACCCTAACCCCATGAAAAGAATTTTACAGTATACGATAAACTTCGCTGTCGTCCCCTGGATGTTCTTCGCGATGCTGTTGTTGTGGCAGCCGGCCACGGCGCAGCAGCGCAGCCTCTCCGGCCAGGTAACCAATGCTCAGCATGAACCGATACCCGGGGTCAGTATTTTCCAGCGCGGTACAACCAATGGTACGATGAGTGATGCCGAAGGGCGCTACACACTCGACGTGGCGGACTCGGCTATAGTGGTCTTTAGTACCATTGGCTATTTGCGCGAAGAGATTGCCATCAAGGCTCAGCGGGTGATCAATGTTACGCTGACGGAAGATATCATCGGGTTGGAAGAAGTGGTAGTGGTAGGATATGGCGAGCAGAAACGCTCCAATGTGTCGGGGGCGGTAGCATCGGTGGAAGTGGCCGCGATGCAAAACAAAACGCAGCTGCGTCTTGACCAGGCGTTGCAGGGCATGGTGGCGGGCGTGACCGTGGCGCGCAATGGCGGTGCTCCCGGCGACAAGCCGAGCATTCACATTCGTGGCGTGGGATCGATCTCCAATACCGATCCGCTGTGGATTGTGGACGGCGTACGCATGGACCCCGGCAATCAGTTTGATGTCGACGATGTCGAGTCTATTGAAATCCTGAAAGATGCTGCTGCTTCGGCTATCTATGGTGCGAAGGCTGCTCACGGTGTGATACTTGTTACGACGAAACGTGGTAAAGGTGCTTTACAAGTAGTCGCCAAAAGCTCCATTAGCAAACGCCAGGCGATTAATCTGCCCACGTTGCTCGGCAGCGCCGACTTTGTGAAATATGCCAAAGTAGCGCGTATCAATGCCGGTCGCACACCCGACGAGTCGTGGGACAACTACAACGCGGATACCGATTGGATCAACGAATTTTATAATGGCAGCGGCGTATTGCAATCATATGACCTGGCTATCTCGAAAGGTGACGACAACTCCAGTTTTTACCTGTCGTTTGGTCATGATGGTGAGAAAGGTATTCTAATTGATAATTCTTTCAAGCGTTACAGCATCCGCATCAATTCTGATCTGAAGCTGATGCCCTGGCTTACGTTGGGAGAAAGCATGTTGTTGTCACGCGTGGAAGAGAACCCTATCAGCAACTTCGATGAGAATTACAACGGTGGCATACCCTACCGTTCGATTCCCATTATGCCGGTGCGTGATCCGGAAAATCCGTGGGGAGGTTGGGGACGTGCACCGGTGTACTTCCAGGGGCCGAACCCTGTGGCTACACAGTATCAGCAACATGAGCAACGCAAGTCGAACCGTGTCGACGGCAATTTGTACCTCGACGCACGGCCGCTGAAAGGTTTACAGCTACGTGCTGCCCTGGGAATAAACTACTTTGGTTATCTGGCCGAGAAGTTTGACGAGGCCTTTAGCTATGGCTCCTTTAGCAACACGCTGGCTTCGCTTACCTATGGCACCGCGAGTGATCTGACGTTGACAGGAAACGTGGTAGCGACCTATGATAAGAGCTTTGGCCGGCATAACGTAAAGCTCATGGGCGGCTACGAAGCCTATAAATATGACGGGCAACATTTTAACGCACTGGGAACCGACTTTCCGGTGGATGTCGCCAGAAGCCTTAACCTGACCGGCGGCGCCATTAACATCACGGACCGGCAGACGATCGCACGCGCCCGGCAGCTCTCTCAGTTCGGACGTGTCAGCTATAACTATGACGATCGCTATTTGTTGGAAGTAAACGTGCGTCGCGATGCTTCGGCGCCGAAGTTCGGGCCGACCAATATCTGGGGCGTATTTCCGTCAGTCTCTGCGGGCTGGCGCATCTCACAAGAGCGCTTCTTCCAGAACGTTCCTTTCATCACCAACCTGAAGTTGCGCGGCAGTGTGGGTAAGCTGGGTTCTGACAATATCGACAGTTTTATTTACCTCAAAACGTATACGTCTCAATTCTCGAGCTACGCATTTGACCAGGAAGGAAAGAATAAAGTGGTGGGGTATTACATCAGCCGGTTGCCAAACAAGGATGTGAAGTGGGAGGAGGTGAATATGAAAAATATTGCGATCGACCTGAAGGCTTTCTCCAATCGCTTTTCGCTGAGTGTAGATTATTATATCAAAGACACAAAGGACTTGCTGTATGGCGTGCCGGTTCCGCCGTCGGTAGGCATTGCTACGCACAACTTCGATCCCGTGAATCCGGCAATCAACATTGGCACCATGCGCAATACGGGTGTCGACATCGACCTGGGCTATACACATCCCATTCAGAAGTTTGAGCTAAGCCTGAACGGCAATGTGTCCTTCATGAAAAACCAAATGAAGAGCCTGCGCGGCGACGAATACATTACGGGCGGTAGCGCAGGCTTGCAGATAGGTGGCATGACGCGTACGCAAGCGGGACATCCGATCTCGAGTTTCTACGGCTATGTCGTGCGGCAGATGCTGAATTCCGCGGCGGATGTATATGCCATCAATACCTATGCTGATGATGGACTGTACCAGGAGGCGGGCACCGGCCCCGGTGACTTTATGTATAAGGACATTAGCGGTCCCAACGGTAAGCCCGATGGCGAAGTGACGGCGGAGTACGACCGTGTGTTTATCGGCAATCCCTGGCCGAAGATGACCTATGCCTTTAACATCGGTGTTTCCTACAACCGCCTTGTAGATTTGTCATTGCAATTCCAGGGTGTTCAAGGTGTCGACGTTTTCAACGCCAGCAAAGCTTATACACGCAACTTCTTTGGCGACAGCAACACGACCACAGACATCTACGAAGCCTGGACGCCCGAGCATCACACGGGCAATCCCCGTAACATCGCCAGCGATCCCAACGGTAACTTTAGCCGTCCGTCGTCTTACTTCGTGGAGGATGGTTCTTATCTCAAGCTGCGCAATGTTCAACTTGGCTTCAACGTGCCGGCACAGTTGCTCACGCGTTTGAAACTGCGCAAGGTACGCGCGTATGTCAACGCCAACAATCTCTTAACCTTTACCCGCTACAGCGGCATGGACCCCGAGGTGGCCGGCTCCAACCTGGGCCGCGGTGTAGACTATGGACGCTATCCCATGGTGCGCACGTATGGCGGTGGACTTGAAGTACAATTTTAACCCACGGACAACGATGAAAACACGATTTTATATCCTGACGCTCACGCTGACCATCGGTCTGTCGGGCAGCTGCTCGGACGACTTCCTCGATGTCAAGAATGAGAACGAATTGAGTGCCGACAACTTCTACAGCCGTGTGTCGAACTTCGATCTCGCCCTGAATTCAACGTACGACGCCGTTAAGAATCTCGATCTGTTCGGTCAGACATTTTATATCCAGACACTGCTGGCGTTGCCACATGAGTCCGATTACTGGAATGCCCAGAACCGGAACGAAGTAACGTCACCCGACGGCAATGTATACATCGCGTGGCGTGGCTTCTATCGCATCGTGGCCCGTGCGAATGACATTCTCGAAAACGCTCCCGTCTTTGCCGCCCAAGGTCTTACGACCGATCAAACCAAACGGCTGAATGAGATCGTGGCCGAGACGCACTTCCTGCGTGCCTTTGCGTACTTCCACATGGTGCGCCTCTGGGGCGAGGCCTCCTACACCGACGACAGCTCGCGGCTGGCCGTGCCGTTGATCCTGAAAGTGGCCGAGTCGCGCGACGACGTCATGAATCCGCGGGCTACGGTAGGGCAGGTGTATCAACAGATTCTGGCTGACATGAAGGTGGCCGAAACCGGCCTGCCGGATACCTGGGACGATAACAACATCGCCCGTGTTTCTAAATATGCAGTCAAAGCATTCCTCGGACAGGTATATCTCTATATGGAAGATTATCCCAATGCCCGGGCCTACCTGGAGGAGGTGCTAGCCAACCCGCGGTATGCGCTGGTGCCCTTTAAGCGGTACGATGGTCTCTTTCAGGGGAAAGAGGAATTTAGTGAGGAATCATTGTGGGAGATAAACTATGCCGTCGACATGCAACAGAATATCTGGGAGAATGGCCTCGGTTCAGGTATTGCACTGGTGATAGCCCCTCCCGGCCGTGGTTGGAGCAACTGCACACCGCATGGTGTAAACATTGCGCGCTTTGGCAGCGACCCCCGGTTGAAGGTCTGTACCTATGCGCCTACGGATTCGGCTGCCGACCTGGAAGGCAAGGTGAAGCCCGTCGGTCGCAGCGAATTTAATTATACCGGTCACAGCTTCCGGAAGTATTCGCCGAAAGACTATTCCGTCATCAATACCAACCGCAACAGCGGCACCAACTACCACATGATGCGCCTGGCCGATGTATACCTGATGTACGCAGAGGTTATGAACCACGAAAGCCAAAATACGGTCGCTGCGGAGTATATGAACAAAGTACGGCGCCGCGCCTACAATTTCGAACCCCATACGCCTGCACCCTCCGTGGACTATACGGGCCTGGCCGGCACCCAGCTTCGCGATTCCATCCGCGAAGAACGCTTCCGCGAGCTTTTCGCCGAGGGTCACCGCTGGTACGACATTGTCCGCTGGAAGATCGTGAAAGAAGAAGTGCTGAAGTACAACGATAAGCGCATAACAGGGGGAGAAATAGTCTATCAGGACAAAGATTACTACTACCCGGTACCACTGTCCGAAGTAGATAACAACAAGGCTGTAGAGCCAAGTACAGGTTATTGAGATAGAAATGAAAAAGACTTATACATCAACGATGCCACTGCTCGCGATCACCTTCGCGACCCTACTCTGCTGTGCCTCCGAAAACTCAACTCCCAACACCGACCCTAAGTCCGTCACCAAAACCAATCCTACAAAAGTATACATGCACTACATGCCCTGGTACCAAAGCAAAGACCTCTCCGGCTACTGGGGCAGCCACTGGCGCATGACCAATCGCAACCCCGACATTGTCGACGAAACGGGCAAGCGCCAAATCGCGTCACACTACTATCCACTCATCGGTCCGTACGATTCCAAAGACCCCGACGTGATCGATTATCATTTGCTGTTAATGAAGTATGCCGGCATAGACGGCATCCTCATCGACTGGTATGGCTCTCATTCGGTCTATGACTATCGCCCCAACCTGCTGGGTTCCAACGCCGTGATCGACCGACTCGACGATGCCGGCCTGCAATTCGCGATCGTCTATGAAGAATATACCGCAGAGAATGTCGCGTCTCAAATGGGTAAGCCGGCCGTAACGGCCGCCCGCGAGGACATGGACTACATGCAAACCAACTATTTCGGAAAAAAGGAATACATCTCCATCGATGATGCTCCGCTGCTGCTCACGTTTGGCCCACGCTATTTCCGCCAACCAGCACAGTGGACGGAAATCTTCCAGGGGCTACCGACGGCACCGGTCTTCTTACCGCTGTGGGACCACGGGGCCTTTACCGGCGATACGGATAGCGGTGAGTTTGGCTGGGTAGATTTCAACACCGACCTGCGTGTCATGGAGACCTTCTACCGTAAATCACCCTTCCTGGATGTACTCATCGGCTCGGCGTACCCTCGCTTTAATGACTACTACGAAGAAGGGGGGACAGGAACGAGTTACGGCAACATATCTTTCAACGATGGCGCTACGCTACGTGCCACATTAGCGAAGGCTACCGAGTTCGAGGCAAAACACCTCCAACTCGTTACGTGGAACGATTACGGCGAAGGTACTGTGATGGAGCCCACGCGTGAAGACGGCTTCCGCTGTCTGACAATGATCCAGGAATTTACCGGTGTGCCGTATGGCGAAGGCGAGCTGGAGCTGATCTATGACTATTATCAGAAGAAAATAGCCGCCCAAAAGAACGACACGGACGTGCTACAAAAGCTGGAACGGGTATATGGCCTGCTGGTATCGCTTCAACCCGAGGCCGCGAAAGACCTGCTGAAGCAATTACCCTAACTGCCGACAGACGTCGGTACAAACGACCAATACACAACCTAAAGAATAAACACTAAACAGACTACCTATGAAAAGATTTATTACCCTGCAGTGGATGCTGCTGTTGATTCTGCCTGCATTCCTTTTCTCTTGCGGCAGCGACGATTCGAATGAAGAGCCCGAACCGCTGGAGCCGAAGAAAGACGGTTTCTATATATATGGTACGAATACCGTTGCCGCCAGCGATGAAGATCTCAACGCACGTATGGCGCGCGCGGTGCTCGATCCTGCCCAGGGTGCCAAGGTGGATAATATGGAAGGGATTTACGGCAAGTTCCTGTACATCGGTGCCAACAGCACGATCTCTTTCATGGAAGTGGTCGATGAAGTAGCGACAACGTTCGGAGCACCCGGTGGCGGTACGCTCGACAGCGGCAACGTGGCCGGTAACGTATTGATCAAAGACAAGGTAATCTTTGGTGCACTGACGGCCGATGCGCCCGCCATCAAGGTTGCTGAAGAGGGATTGTATTACGCCTTTGCCAATGTCAACACCGACTTGTTTGTGCTGATGAAGGTCAAAGCGGATATGATCGGCGATGCCACACCCCTGAGCTGGGCTGCCGGCACGGGACTACCCTTGAAATCGATATCAAAGGATTCGACCGTCTTCGAAGGTAAGAATATCGCGCTGCGCGACGCCGCAGGCTATCGCTACCGGTTCAATAACGGGTGGCACGTTTACAACGACCTGAGCATTGTTACGCTTTCCAGTCTTGGTGTGCCTGATTATGCAGAGGCCTGGGAGACAGGTATCAACAACGTCGGCCTGTTGGTATCCAACATTCCGAATAAAGGTGAAGGGCTCTATACGGTGCGCCTGAAATACAACGCCGCGACGAACACCTGGAGCGAGAAGAAGATCAAGACGGGCTTCGTGCTGAAAGATTATTCAGAAACCCAGATGGGGCTCTTCGGTAATGCTTATGTGACGGCACCGGAAGACACGGCGGCCTGGGAAGTGGGCGTCGACGGTTACGACCTGCACGCCCCGGAAAAAGATGGTACTGTATATACGTGGGAGTGGACGGTCGACCTGCTGGAAGGTCGGGAGTTCATTTTCCTGCAAGACGCTACCTGGGGAGGTTTACAGATCGATTATCTGGGGGCAGCCGCTGAAGGCGAAGCCATCGACAACGGTGACATCGTTAACGCAGAAGATGTGGGGGGCGAGCATCCCAACTACCGGGTAATAAACCCCGGAACGTATGTCATAACGCTGTCGGTAGACGCCGCAACTGACGCCAGGAAAGTCACGATCGTGCCGGTACCGAACTAGTGGTTATTTGTTGATAGGATAGTAAGACCGCTGGCCAACGGAATGCCTGCTCTGCGGGGCGGCATTCCCAACCAGGGGCGGATAGGTGAAGCATACTTGTTATTTGATACTTTAAAGGATGTAGTGGATGAGAAGCCCAAAACAATCGCTCAGGAAAATGCAGACTCGCAAATTCGAGTTTGACGGCCATCATAAGAACGACTCGTTACTGATCGGTAATTTTGGTGATGTAGAATTTACCGTCAAGGGAGAGTTTGATCTCTCGGGTATGATTTACTCTAAAAAGACTATCGAATTTACCGTGATGGGATCGGGCATGATCCGGTTTCACGGCGTTTGCAAGAAGATTGTTATACACCTGGTAAAAGGCGATTGCCTGCTTGACTTCAGCAGGCTTACAAGCAAGGAGGTTTGTTGTGTTTCCCTGCGCGACACTTCGCGCACCATGATAGGTCCTACGAAAGTGATCAGCCGTGCGAATCTGCAAGACCAAGCGGTTTTTCAATATAGCGGCACGCCCCGTTTGCAGAGCTATAGTGTAGCAGGCCGATCGCGCATTGAGCTCGTGCGGGATTTTGTATAACTATGTAGTGTTATTTGAGATTTAACCCCTGTATGCCAATGAAAGAAGTTTTACTTGTTGTTCTGTGGAAGTGTTGACGGTATGATCCGCATCGCTTGATGTCAATCACCCGACATCGTGTACCGTGCCGCTACAGCGCATAGGATACACGTAGTGTTGCACACGTTTTCTAGTAAGCCACGCTCATTAGGATTGCTACGGAATACTCCGGAACGACAGGGGTATGTCCTGAAAATATGCACGTTTTGTAACGACAACCGACGACACATGAACAAATTACGACAGCACATTATCCGCAACACCGTTGCCGGATACCTCATGGTTCTTCTTGTTTTCCTGACCCTGTATGCCACCGCCCAAAGCGACGGCATCCCGCGCGGAGCGCAGCTTCCGTACACCCGCTACGAGTCCGAAGACGCTACCCGTGGTGGCAGCGCCACGCTGCAGCAGACAACAAACTATGACTATACACAGATCGCTTCCGAAGCTTCTAATCAGAAGTATGTCAGCCTGGCCAGCAATGGCTCTTATGTAGAGTGGACTACCACTGCCATTGCACAAGGTGTAAACATGCGCTTCACCCTGCCTGACAACGCTACCGGTACCGGTCAGAACGGCGCCCTGTCACTGTACGTGAACGGCTCTTTTGTACGCACGATTAACCTGACGTCCCGCTGGGCGTACCAATATTTTCATGGTAGCGAGACGGAGCCCGTGCAAGAGCCGGGCGGCAAAACCTTTATGCGCTTTGACGAAATACACTTTCGCCTGCCCTCGAAGATTCAGGCCGGCAGCACGGTGCGCATCGTCAAAGAAAATGGTGACGCGCTCACCTATGGTGTGGACTTTCTTGAATTGGAAGATGTACCCGCCGCACTGCCTGCGCCGATGAATTCTTTGTCCGTGACGGCTTATGGTGCCACCCCCGATGATCAGACGGACGACCTTCCCGCATTTTACGCATGTATCAATGCCGCCAAGGCACAGGGCAAATCGGTCTATATACCTCAGGGCCGGTTTGTGCTGGCCGATCGCCTCGACCTGAATGTGACCAACATGAAAATCCAGGGCGCGGGTATTTGGTATACGGAAGTATTCTTCTCCACGGACCTGCAATTCACCGGTGGTATCCTGGCACGGTCCAGCGGCGTGGAGATTTCCGACTTCTCGCTCAATACCGCGAACAATGACCGTTTTCACTACGGTGAGCTTAACCCCAAATACTCGAGCGCGCACGGCGAGCCCTATAAAATTTATAAAGGTTTTATGGGGACCTATGGCACGGGCTCGCGGATACACGACGTGTGGGTAGAGCATTTTGAATGCGGGTTCTGGGTGGCCGGCTATGATCCGCCGTATCCGATTGACATTACAACCGACCTGATCATCTCGCGCGCCCGCATTCGCAACAACTACGCTGACGGTGTAAACTTTTGCCAGGGCACGAACAACTCTGTGGTAGAGTATAGTAGTGTTCGTAACAGCGGCGACGATGGTTTGGCCATGTGGCCGAACAATGCGCTGGGTGCACCACAAGAGCGCAATAACATCTTCCGTTATAATACTATTGAGAACGTTTGGCGTGCCGGCGGCATCGCCATCTTTGGCGGCACAGGCCACCAGATTTACCGGTGTATTATCAAGGATGGTGTGGGTGGCTCGGCCATTCGTTTCACCAACGACTTCGGCGGCCACACTTTTGAACAGAATGGTGTGCCGATTGTGGCTACTGACAATTACATCGTGAGCTGCGGTACCAGCTATGATCTTTGGAATCAGAAACGCGGCGCCATCGAGCTGTTCACTCAGCAGGGCATCTATGATGTTGAGTTCTACAATACGCAGATCATCAATTCACAGCGTCACGCGATTCAGCTTTACGGCAATATCCGCAACATGAAGTTCTTCAGTACGAAGATTGACGGCACGGGTCTCGACGCTTTTGTGGATCAGCCCGCACAAGATGCGTGGGGCGGCTATGGCATTCTGGCTCAGGCGTCGGGCGATGTGACCTTTAACAATATTACCTTTAACCGACTGGAGTCGGGCGAGGTGAAGAACCACAACACGGCGTTTATCATTAATCTGATACCCGGTAACGTCGCGTTGACCGGCATCGACCTTGCGCCGACTACGGTGTCGGTACCGCAAGGCAAGACGGCGAACCTGAATGTGACCTATACACCGTCTAACGCAACGCAGAAGGGTATTACGTGGACATCGTCTAACACTGCCGTGGCAACCGTGGTGGAAGCGGGTACCGGCATTGGTACCGTGACGGGGGTTGGCGTAGGAACTGCCGTGATCACGGCCCGATCGGTCGATGGTAACTTTACCAAAACGTCTACCGTCACGGTCACGCCGGCCGTCAACATCACCTCGGCCGACGCGGCTGCGGGCGAAGGCGGTAATACGGGGACGTTTACGATCGGCACATCGGGTATATCGTCGAATATCACGGTTTCGTATACCGTCAGCGGTACGGCCTCTGGTGGTGACTATACGGCTAATCCGTCACTGACAGGGACGGTGACCCTGACGGCTGCCGCGCCGTCGCAGACGATCACCATTACTCCGACCGACGACAGCAGCTTCGAAGGTCCGGAAACACTCACGCTTACGTTACAACCGGGCACGGGCTATAATTTGGGTGGAAGTACCACGGCCACGGTCACCATTGCCGATAACGAGAATCCGCCGTGTACCTCCCCGGTGGTAGCGCTGGTGACGGGCACAGCTCCTGCCATCAATCAGACGATCGAGGCCGCCTGGTCGACTGCACCGATTCGAAACATTGCAAATACCATTCTCGGCGGTACTCCCGGCGATTACTCCGGCCGTTGGCGCGCATTGTATAACAGCACCAACCTGTACTTTCTCGTAGAAGTAAACGACGCCACCCGTCTGAACGACTCAGGGAGCAGCTGGTGGGAAGACGATGTGGTCGAGATCTTTATCGACGGTAACAACAGCAAGGGAACATCCTACGACGGCGCCAATGACTTTCAGCTGGGCTTTCGGTGGAACGACACCGCCGTAAAGGTAGGGGGTAACTCGGTTACCAATACGACGGGAATAAACTTTGCCATGTATGCCGCCGGAGCGGGGTATATCCTGGAAGTGGCCATCCCGTGGTCTACCATTGGCGTAACTCCTGTGTTGGGCAATACCATCGGCCTCGATATACAGATCGACGATGATGACAATGGCGGTACACGCGATTCACAAATCGCCTCCTTCGCCACGAATACCACGGCATGGCAAAACCCAAGTGTTTTCGGAACGGTATTCCTGACCAGCTGCGGTGGGCCTGTAAACCAACCCCCTGTAGCCAACGCGGGTACGGACAAATCGCTGGCAGCGGGTACGACCACCACCACGTTGCCCGGCACAGGCTCCGACCCGGAAGGCGGAGCAATTACCTATAGCTGGAGCCAGGTCAGTGGCGCGGTGACGACATTGACGAATACGACGGCGGCCACCGCTACGGTGTCTGGCCTTACCAATGGCGGTACGTATGTATTCCAGCTTACGGTGAGTGACGGTGTGCTCACTGGTTCTGACCAGGTACAGGTGACTGTATCGACCGGCAATGTCCCCGTAACGGGTGTGACGGTATCGCCAGCTACCGCGAGCATTTCCGTTGGTGCTACACAACAACTGACGGCTACGGTGGCGCCGGCGAATGCTACCAACAAGACTGTGACCTGGAGCTCGGCCAATACCGCTGTGGCGACTGTCAATACCACGGGGTTGGTGACGGCGGTTGCGGCCGGTAGCGCCATCATTACGGTAACGACCCAGGACGGTAACCGCACGGCTACCAGCACTATTACAGTAACGAGTACGACTACCGATCCACCGGGAGTCATTACGGCGCGTCGTTCCCCGGGTGCGATCACGGTGGATGGTAATCTGAGTGAGTCCGG
>JAESGK010000419.1_pt1 | contig 17428 bp, 14 predicted proteins | sample 9269681 | NCBI WGS metagenome assembly JAESGK01 (sample SAMN14515347, study PRJNA621673) | algae metagenome | isolation source: Timaviella obliquedivisa GSE-PSE-MK23-08B and co-occurring heterotrophs from... | place: USA: Grand Staircase Escalante National Monument, Utah | collected 2006-08-15
GTCTGGAATACGGAGGGCAACTCCTTGCGCATCATCATTACGCCACCGTTTTGGCAAACGTGGTGGGCGCGTGCGGTATATGTATTGCTCCTGGCGGGAGCGATCTTCGCGTTGCGCCAGATCGTGGTACAGCGCCTGCGTGTGCGCAATCAGTTGGAGATGGATCAGATCAAGTTGCGTTTTTATGCCAACATCTCGCACGAATTTCGTACGCCGCTCACGCTCATGCTGGGGCCGCTTAGCCAGGTGGTGGCGACGACAGAAGAAGGCTCGCGCAACCACCTGATGTTGCAGTTGGTGCAGAAGAATAGTCAGCGCCTGCTCAAGCTGATCAATCAGCTGATGCACATCTATAAGCTCGACGCAGGCTTTATGAAGCTGGCGGTCACAAAGGGCGATCTGGGTGCATTCGTCCGCAACCTCTGCGAGACATTTCAATTCGATGCGGAGAAACGGAACATCCAATTTACCGTGACGGCGCCGGCGCACGAAGAATATTACTTCGATGCCGACAAACTGGAGAAAATTCTGCTTAACGTACTCTCCAACGCTTTCAAACATACACCCGATCAGGGATATATTACACTGGCGCTACTGTTAAATGACACTGACCCCCGCGGCACCCGGAAACGCCAATCCTACGCGCACATCGCCATCACCAATAGCGGTCGGGCTATCCCCGAAAGTTATCGTGAAAAGATCTTCGACCCCTTCTTCCGCATCGAACATGACGAACATAGTACACCGGGTACCGGCCTCGGGCTTTCCCTGGCGCGCCAGTTGGCCCGCTTGCACAAGGGCGACATCGTACTCGCCGACACCGGTGACAACTGTACAACCTTCGCGGTATGGCTACCGGTCGACGCGGCGGCGTTTGCCCGGCACGAGCATGCCCCGCAAGATCATCCCGCTGAGCCGCCCGAGGTAACGATCACTCCCGAAGCCCTATTGCCAGCTATACCGGATACTCCTGACGGAACACGCCCCATACTATTGGTCGTAGAGGACAATCCCGACATTCGTCGGTTTATCCGCCTGCATTTTGAGAATGCCTTCCAGGTGGAAGAGGCGCATCATGGCGAGGAGGGTCTGGTGCAGGCGCGTAACCTGCTACCCGACATCATCCTCACCGACATCATGATGCCGGTCATGGACGGCGTCACGTTGTGTACGCGTATCAAGCATGATATACTGACGAGCCACATCCCCGTCGTGCTGCTCACGGCGCGGGGCGACGAAGCCCTGCAGCTTCGGGCTTTTCGAGAGGCCCTGGCGGACGACTACATTGTCAAGCCCTTTCAGCCGCACGTGCTGCTGGCGAAGCTTGTCAACATTCTCACGTTGCGCGAGAATCAAAAGCGCAGGTACTACCGCGACTTCATCACCAACCCGACAGCACCTGCTACGCTCGATGACAACTTCCTGCAAAGAGCGGTGGCGGTTGTCGAGCAACACATCGACAACCCCGACTTCGATATTGAGAAATTCTGCCGCGAGCTCGCCCTCAGCCAAACTAATTTGTACCGCAAACTGCAAAGCCTGTTGGGTGTGTCGGGCAACCAGTTCATTCGCGACATCCGCATGAAGCGCGCAGTACAGTTGTTGGGAACAGAACAGTATGCGGTGCACGAGATCGCCGCGCGCGTGGGGTTTGCGGATGCGAAGTATTTCAGCAAGGCCTTTAAGAAACAATTTGGTGTGTTGCCTTCAGCGTACCGCAACATCGGACAGTTTGTTCCTACTTCTGCAGAAATGCAATAGGAAGGTAAATTGGAAGGTTTTTCCACTTTTAATACCGGTTTTTCTCCCCGCCACGGTCGCGCCCTGCCTTACTTTTAATGAGTCGCCGCGGCCGCTTATAGAGGCGTTGCCCGGCGCTGCCAACACTCTTTGTTCCACTAAATCTTCAGTACAATGACCAGACGACTGTACCCACTTTACGCATGCCTGTTTGCGTTTGCCCTGATCGTAAGCGTAGTCAATGCCCAGGCGCAAAAGCCCTGGTTGCACATCGACGGCAACCAGATCAAAGACCCGGCCGGAAACCCTGTCACGTTGCGGGGCGTATCCGTATTACCGAGCGAGCACCACAACGAGTGCACCACCTGCAACAACAAACCCATGAGCGAAATGATTGCCTGGCAGGCCGATGGCAGCCGGGGCTGGTATTCGCGCGTGTTGCGACTGCCCGTCACGACGGCCAAGGTAAAAGACCCCGCTACCAGCTTTGCCACGCACATCGATCCCTATGTGCAGCAGGCCATTTCCCTCAACCAATACGTTATTGTCGACCTGCACCTGGTCAGCAATTACGACGTCAACGGCTCGGGTGGTGTGAAACAACAATTTGTGATGGACTTCTGGAAGTACGTGGCGCCGCGCTATGCGAATACCCCTAACGTGATCTTCGAGATCTTCAACGAGCCAGTCAACCCCGACAACTGGACGTCGTGGAAAAACTATATCCAGCCCGTGATCGACAGCATCCGCGCAGTGGCCCCGAACAACCTCATCCTGGTAGGCAGTCCGCAGTGGAGCACACGTGTAAACAGCGCGGTGACCAATCCACTCACCGGTGGCAACCTGGTCTATGTATACCACATTTATCCCAATCAGGGTGCGGCCACGGCGGCAAACCTGAACACCAAGTTTGGCAACGCGGCCAATACCATCCCCGTGATGCTCACGGAGTTTGGCTGGAACCAGGACCCCAACTACTCCGACGGCGTGACGTTTGGTACGACCGGCGGCTGGGGCACACCCTTCCGGAATTATATCGACGCTCATCCCTGGATCAGCTGGCAAGGATGGATCTTCGACAACTTCTGGAAGCCTCAATTCTTTGACTGGAACTGGAACCTGATGTCGGGTGAGAATCAGGGACGCTTTATGCAGAACTGGCTTTTTGAATTACAAAACCACAACCAACCCGGCGGTGCGGGCGGCATCGGCACACAAACGCCCTACGCCACGCACACCATACCCGGCCGCATTCAGGCCGAAGATTTTGATATCGGCGCCCAGGACGTAGCCTATCACGATTCCGACCTTGGCAACAATGGGAACAGCTACCGCAGCACGGACGTAGACCTCGGTACCACTACCGATATCGGCGGCGGCCATGTCGTAGGCTATACCATCAACGGCGAGTGGCTTGAATATACCATTGACTCGGTCGCTGCCGGCAACTACAATATCGGCATACGTTCTGCCAGCGCCAGCAGTAACGCCGGCAAAAATATTACGGTAAAGCTGGACGGCGTAACGCTCGGCACCGTCACGCCGAACAACACCGGTGCCTGGGAAACGTGGGAGACGCTTGCGTTGAACAACATCAGCATAGCCGGCGGCAGCAATAAAGTACTGCGATTGGAAATAGCCGGTGGCAGCTTCAATCTCAATTATATCGAGTTTACGCCGGTGGGTCAGGTGTCGACGCGCTACGAGGCGGAGACTACGAGTCGGTGGTCCAGTGGTGCTTCGAACACGGTCGTCGCGCAGGCGCAAGCCAGCGGTGGCAACCTGGTGCGTGTGTCGGCCGATGGTGTGGGTGACTTCGTGGAGTATACCTACCCCCATACAGGCATGAAAAACTATGATGTATACCTGGGCTTCCGGGCGGGGCCTGATCAGGGGACTTGCCAGGTTTATAAGGATGGTGCTGCGTATGGATCCGTATTCGATCTCTACAGTCCCACAACGGTATATAAGGAAGTGCTGGTCGCTAATCTCACGTTTTATACCGGGCAGCAAAAGGTACGGTTTACAGTGGCCGGGAAGAATACCAGCAGTACGGGGTATCAGTTCACGCATGACTACGTCAAGCTGGTGGACCATGCTACGACGTTAAATGCCGGTAGTGCCTTACGCCAGGGGGCGGGGCAGTCGTTGATCCAGGTGTTTCCGAATCCGGCAACGACGGTGCTGAAGGTAAAGGGCGTGCCGGACGATGCGGCGATTACGATTCGGGATGCTACGGGGAACCTAAGGTTGTCGCAGCAAGCGGAGGGCAGTGAGACGTCGATTGATGTCCAGCGTCTGCGTCCGGGGCTGCATATACTGCGGGTTGTGCATGGGGATGAGGTATTTACGTATACCTTTCTGAAAGAATGACGTGATGTGTGTTTAAAGAGGGGGCCGTCTTTACGCGAAGACGGCTCCTTTTTTTATAATTTTAAAACCAGCTCTTCGTATCCGGCATGGTAAATGGTTCCAGGAAGAACGTGTTCAATAAATCCAAAAACAGCTCACGCTTCTCCCACGACCCACCGTGCGTGCTGCCCGGTAGAATACAAAGTTGTGACTTGGGTATAGACTGATATATCTTCAGCGTATGCTCGGGCCGGATGATATCCCGATCGCCGGCCATCACCAGCACGGGCGCTTTGATCGTCTTCAACCGCGCGTATGGTATATGCGGATAATCAATCATCAGCTTGTTCAGTTTCTTTTCATGGTCTGTGCCTTCGCGAAGACCTTTCTCGATCGCCTGGATACCCCAATAAAATATAGCCGAGCTATCGGGCTGAACGTTGGAGCCGTATGCCAGCACGCGTTTTACTTTGCGCGGATAGTCCATGGCCAGGATCAGGCCCAGAATGGCGCCGTCGCTTTGTCCCCAAATGAAGGTCGAGTCGATCTGGAGTTGGTCCAGGAGTGCGTTGACGTCGGCTGCCATCTGTTCATAGGTAAGGGGGGCATCGGTGTCGGTGGATTTGCCGTGTGCCCGGCTGTCGACGGCGATGACTTTGTATTTTTTGATTAGTTCAGGATAATGCGTCGCGGCATTAGCGATAGAGCCGCCGTTGCCGTGTAGCACGACGAGCGGGGCGCCGGTTCCGTATACTTCGTAGTATAGTTTAATGCCGTTGATGTCGGCGTACTTGCCGGCTGTGGGGCTGGATCCATAGTTCGGAACGTCTTTGCCCGTGACAACAATTGCCTGGCGGCCTTTGCGTCCCTGCGTCGGTGTCACCGCCTGGGTGTAGAGGGTGTTGATACCCTGGTTGGCCTCACCGATACCGGATTTTAAGAGTGGAGATTTTCCTTCGAAGTCGTTTTGATAGATGGTGCGCCACTTGTTACGGCCGGACTCTACCGATATCTGGAAATCGTCGAAGTAGAAGGTGCCGTTGTATTGTACGATCAGGCCGGCCATCAGGGTGTCGGCGTCGGGATCGAAGGTGCCTTCGAGGAAATACGATTTCCATTCGCGGGCACGCATGGGGTTATCGTTGTCAATTTTAAAGAAGCCGTATTCATTATTGGTGCGGTGTACCCGGGCCCACAGCGCGGCGCTGGCGTCATCTTCTACGCCTTCAACCAGCGCTGAAACCTGTACACGGAATTTCTTGCCGGCATATGCCTTCACGGGCACGGCTTGTACATACGAGCCCCAATTCTCCTGCGCCTGTACGGCCGGCGAGAGTACGATAACGAAGCTCAACAGTAAAATGCATAATCCTGGATATTTCATACAATAGGTTTTCCGCAAGATACTAAAAACAGTGTGAGTGTGGGAGCGAATACTCAGAGTGAGTGTGAGCGTGAAAGCGAACGCACTGTTTCTTCGCTCTCACTCTCACTCCCGGTGGTGCTTAGTTCAATTTCTCCCGTATCTCTACAGTGCCACCGTATTCCAACAGGGGAACTACTTTGGCGAGGGTCGCTGCTTCCTCCAGTGAAGCGGCGCGGATGTTGATGGTGCTTACAATGCGCAGCCCGTCACTGGCAACGGAGCCCGGATGTGCAGTGCCTTCGCGGCCGCTTACCACGACACCCTCTTGTACGATCTGGTTGCTGGTAACAAAGATGTCGCGGGCTGTCCAGTCGTCGACAACTTTTTTCCACTTTGCGCGTACGTCGGTCAGGTCGTCAGGAGCGAGGGGTGCGGGGTTGATCCGCATGATCAATACATATTCTTTCATAGCGTTGATTTGTTTTGTTGTGGAAGAAGGAGAGGTTTTCTGGGCGAGCAGGGAGAAATGCGCAAGGCATATCACGCCCCACAAAGTCGCTGTGCGGATGATCGTTTTCATATACCGGAATCGTTTTTGTTTTATGGCATCAAAACTACCGTTGGGGAGACGGTGCCCATTGTAAAAAATCAGTGATGTTCGTTACCAGGATCTTTTGGTGGCGAAGAATGCGCCGGGGGTTTGTCCGGTAAAGGCGGTAAAGTCTTTAATGAAGTGTGCCTGGTCGAAATACCCGGCGCGATAAGCTGCGTCGGTCAGGCTATCGTGGTTGGCGTGTGTATCGATCACGTGGCGTAAGCGGACGACAATGGAGAATTGTTTTGGCGAGGTGCCCACCAGCCGCCGGAAGCGTTTTTCAAAGGCATCACGACTCAGGGGAAGCTCTTTTACTATATCGCCGATGCGCGCAGTGCCCTGGGCTGCACGGATCTGTCGCAACGCCTCGCGTACGATGTCATCTTGTTCAGGCTTTTGTAACAAGGAGAGTAGGAAATGCTCGGTGAGGGCGACGCGCTCCGCATGCGAGGCGGCGGCGCAGAGCTGATCTTCCAACGCTGCTACGGCGTCGCGGGGCAGGAGGTCGCTTAGGGCTACACTTTGATCGGACAACACATGCAGCGGTTGCCGGAAGAACGCCGCCGCGCCACCGTCGTGAAATTGCACCAGCAGCATCGCCGTCTGCTGCGCATAGTGCACCATGCGCGCTGCGTGGCGTAATCCCGTCAACGCAGCGGTCGGCATATTCTCGCGCTGGGCACGATCGGTAAAGGCAATAGTACCCTGAAAGCGTAATGCCATTACCAGGGCGGTATCCGGCAGAATGCGATTGTCCATGCCGTGCTCGCTGGCGATTATCAGGTAGGCCTTTACAAAAGGCTTTAAACGGTCAGTAGGGGTAAAACGCTCCAGGTTCACACCAACAATATACGCAAACGTGAGGGCAGAGGTTATAGGGTCATGCCAGTCGGGAGACAGGCACGAATCGGAACACCCATATTCGCTCTCGCTCTCACACTCACACTGTTTATAGGGGGGCCATCTTTGACAGGATGCGTCGGTCGATGTAAAACGTTCCGAAGGGTACCAGGCATGCTACCAGGACTTTCCACGTTGTTGTTGAAAACTTCCACCGGTAATCGATTCCCACACTCAACGTGTTGATAACAAACATCAAAAATAGCAGCCCGTGCACGGGCCCCATGATCCTGACGAGCAACGGCTCATCCAAAACATGTTTTAACGGCACGGCGATGCCGATCAGGACGAGCAACGAAATGCCTTCCAGTATACCGATCAGGCGCAGCCGGCCGATCTTGGTGGTCAATAGTGAAAACATACAAAAAGAGTTAGAAGTGACGTATATAGGGGCGGTTGGCCAGTGGCGAAAAAGGCCACGGCACGGCAATGAGAATCACAATCAGCCCCAGCAAGAACCAGAGGGCCATGGTTTTAAATTTATCATGATCGGTTTGCTGCCGTCTGGCCATCGCTGATCCGATGGTGATCAGCACGACGGCTACCGTCATCAGGAGGATATGAATCAGTCCAAAGAACCGGAACTCATAAGGCAAGTCGGTTTCTTTTGCATGATCACGGAAGTATTGAATCACGGGGCTGTTGAAATATAGCGTATAGCCGATCATTAGTTGTACATGCGCGATTGTGGCGGTGCTGTGGCGCAATGTATTGTCCCAGCGGTCGAATGGTATATGCCGTTGCCAGCCGCGCAGGCCGCGGTATAGTGCATAGAGCAAGCTGGCCAAAACAAACCAGCGTGTGAGCGAGTGCAGAAAAAGCAGCGATGTGTACATAACGCCGCAAATCTCCGGATCGAAGCCTCGCGCCGCTAGGACAGACAGCGGAAACGTCAGGACTTTTCAATCCTCTTGCGGAACGCCGTCGGCGTGGTGCCCGTGTGCTTGCGGAACAAGCGTGCGAAATAGGAGGCATCGTCCAGCCCTACGGCGAGTGCTACTTCGCTGACCGAGAGCGGGCTTTGGCTAAGCAGTACTTTGGCTTCGAGTACGATGGCTTCGTCGATCCACTTGGTGGGCGACTTTTGGGTGGCGGCCTTGACGGACTTGTTGAGGTGGTTGGGGGAGACGTGCAACGCGGCGGCATAGTCCGACACGCGGTGCATGGTACACACGTTGGCGAAGAGCAACGCGCGGAACTTGTTGGCCAACGTCACCGCTGCCCGCTGTTCCTGAACAGCGACCGGTGTATACATCCGGTTTACTTCGCAGAGGAGCGTGATGAGATAGGGTTGTAGCACATTGACGTGTTGTAGCGCGTGCTCGGCATATTCCTGATGCAGGCGTTTGAACAGGTGAAGGACAAAACGTGCCGTTTGTTTGTCCAGCTGCAGTCGGGGGTTACCCCATACCTGCAGAAACTCGAATTCTTTTAACAGGGAGAGCTTGCCATATTTGCCCACCAGCATGTCGCCGTGAAAGAAACAGATATAGCCTTTGTTGACATCCTTTTCGCCAAACGAAAATACCTGCCCGGCGGGTACCACCAGCATTTCGTGCCGGTGTATGGTATGCTGCTCGCTGCCGATCTTCATGGTGGCCTCACCTTCGGTCAGGTAAAGGCAGATATGAATGGTGGCGCGTGTAGCCGGTACGGGACGTGTTACGTGCCGGTACATTTCTTCCACCCGTACGATCAGGAACTTGTTGAAGTCGCCCTTGAGCAGCGCTTGCAGCGCGCGGGAGGGCATAAAGCGCGCTGTAAAGGCAGCTGGGTTGTATACCTGGATGTTGTCCTTTCCGGCCATGCGGCAAGATACACATCATGCCGGTTTGTGCCGCACGTTATTCGCGCTTCAACGCCTGTACCGGGTTGAGCCTGGCCGCGCGAAGCGCCTGGACGCCCACCGTGATCCACGTAATGGCCAACGCCACCACGCCGGAGAGAATGAAGTATGCTGCGTTCAGGTCGATGCGGAACGCAAAGGAGCTAAGCCAGGAGTTTGTGAGGTAGTAGCTTAGCGGCAGCGCCAGGACAATGGCCAGCAAGACCATTTTTGTAATGTCGCGCGAGAGCAGCAGCACAATGCGCAGCTCGCCGGAGCCCAGCACCTTGCGAATGCCAATCTCTTTTTCGCGCCGCTCTAACGTGAACGCTGTCAGGCCAAACAGGCCCAGGCAGGAGATCAGGATGGCCAGGCCGGCAAAGTAGCGCGAGAGAACGGCCACCCGCTGCTCGGCGCGGTATTGGCCTTGATAGTCGGCATCCAGAAAACGGAAGTCGAAGGTAAAGCCCGGGTTATACGTTTCATAGAATTGTTGCAGGCGTTGAACCGTTGCTTGCTCCTGGCCGGGCTCGATCCTGGCCATGATGCGTGATGTGTTTTCCGGGCTTAGCCGGAAGAACAGCGGGCGCACATTTTCGTGCAGCGATTCGAAGTGGAAGTTTTTCGCTACTCCCACGATTTCCATGTCGTCGCCCCAAAGCTTGATCACTTTGCCGACCGGGTCTTTTAATCCCATAAAAGCAATAGCGGCCTCGTTGAAGATAATGCGGGCGGTGTCCGAAGGGAAGTCGCGCGAGAACGAACGTCCTTCTGATAGCTGGAAGCCCAGTGTTTCCAACATGTCGTAGGCTACCGTCACATTCTCAAACTCAGTTCGGTCGTTGGGGTCTTTGCCCTCCCATACCACGCCCGAGGTGCCGCTGACGTGGCCGGTCAGCGTGGCGGAGGTGGCGGAGGCATTCACTATGCCCGGTACATCGCGCAGGGCAGCCAGGAAGGATTCCAGGTTTTGGCTCTCTACGATCTTCCCTTCGCGCTCAAAAACAATCATATTGTTCTTTGAATAACCCAGGCTGCGCGACTGGATGTACTGGGTCTGCCGGTACACCACGATCACAGCAACAATAAACACCACCGAGCAGGTGAACTGAAAAACTACCAACCCCTGTCGTACCCACAGCTCGCCCGTGGCGCTGGTGAGCTTACCCTTCAGGATTGCCGCGGGATTGAAGCCCGATAAATACAACGCCGGATAACTACCGGCCAGCAGACCGGTGAAGACAACAACACCCAGGATTTGTCCTACGAAGACGAGGTCGAAAGGCAGTGTAAGCTGTTTTTCGGTAATGACGTTAAAGTAGGGCAGTAGCAGTACAACCAACCCAATGGCGAGTAGCATGGACACCAGGCTCAGCAACATAGACTCGCCCAGGTGCTGCCACACGAGCGTATTCCGACGGGCGCCAATCGCTTTTTTAATGCCGATCTCTTTCAGTCGGCGCGCGGCCCGCGCGGTGGATAAGTTCATGAAGTTGATACACGCAATAACGAGTATAAAGATTGCAATGGCCGAGAAGAGTCTGACATATGTAATGCGACCGCCTGCCTCGACGCCGTTCTCATAGCGGCCATACAGGTATTTGTCGGTATAAAGTTTCAGAAACATGGTACGGTGTTTAACCTCACCGTTGGTCTTTTTCTGAACATACGTGGCGATCTTAGCATTAAAGGCATGAACATCGACGCCTTCTTTCAACATCACATACGTGTTCGCGCCTGTACTAAACCAGGTAGACACCCAGTCAGGGTAGTCGGCCCGAAACTCTTCAAACGATCGTACAAAGTCTGGTTTTTCTGTGGCCTGATGGGGCTGATCTTCATATATACCCGAAATGGTATATTGTCTGGCGTGGTCGATCTCGACGGTCTTTCCTACCACAGTTTCGTTCGCGTGGTTAAACAACTTCCGCGCAAGCGACTCCGACAGCACGATGTTATTTTTCTCTTTCAGCACGTCGCTTTTCCGTCCGTGCAACAGGCGGAAGGTGAAAATCTTAAAATAATCTTTTCCCGCATAGAGGCCAGCGGCTTTGACAGGCCGCTCGTCGATGGACATCGTATGGACATCGTTGTGCGTGGTGGTTACCGCGTATTCTACCTCGGGCATATCCGCTACCAGGGCATCGGCGGTAGGGCCTGATGAGCTCTCGGCCGTCCAGATACGGTCGGCTTGCACGCGATTTTCAAGTACTTTATAGAGGCGGGCTTTGTTTTCGTGAAACTGGTTTACGTGCAGCTCGTCATGTACCCAGAGATAGATTAAAAGTACGCATGCCAGTCCTGTGGAGAGGCCCGTGAGGTTGATCAGGAAAGAGCTTTTGTGCCGGCTGAAACTGCGGAGTGTGATCAGGAGGTTGTGTCGTAGGATAGACATGACGTTGGTAGCGTAAAGTGGTCGGAAATTTTTAATAAACCGGGGCTGGAAATACCGCAATACACTCCAGGTAAAAATACGCCGCGCCTGGCGGAGCGAAACTGCGGCCTGTTTCTCAAATACTTCAATAAGATCGCCCTCGACCTCCTCCAGATAATCTTCGCGGCAAAACCAGCGTAGAAATCTCAGGGGGCGTTGTGGCGGATGCAGCTTCATCCGCAAATCAACTAAAGGATATTTTCGGAATTTGTTGATAAATAGCCGTGCGCAGGGCATACTGATCATCGAGCATCCGTTTGCCCAGGGCGGTGATCACGTAAAATTTCTTACGTCGGCCGCCGCGGTCGCTGGTGATGCCGCCAAAACGCGACTTGACAAATCCTTTGTCTTCAATTCGCTTCAAAGCCACGTGCACAGCGCTGATGTTGAGCTTCTTTGCGAGCTTGCTCTCCAGATTTTCAAGGATCGAAACACCGTACGCTTCGTCGTGAAGCGCCGCTACCATCAGCAACACCAATTCCTCAAATTCGCCGAGTGATTGATTACTCATATTCCGGTCTTAATTACCTTAACGAACGTAAAAGTAATGGATTAGTTTTAGTTTTGTTAAGTAAATAACAAATTTCGTTTAAAGCTCTTGAATTATAAGTGGTTAGAAATAAAAAAAGGCCGCGGAGCGGCCTTTTGTGTATGTCGGAACTGTTCGTTATTGCAGTACCTTAAATTCAAACGGTATTTCTACCTGTTCAGCGTATTCGTGGCCGGCTTCGTCCATCGACTCGTCCTCTACATGATAGTGCCATAATATAGTAATATTTTTGATGTGTTTCAGCTCGTGTAGCAGGTCCAGGATGAGCTTGGACGAAGAAGTGTTAAAATATTCGAGTTTAAAGTGAAAGGTCGTGGCCGGATTAGGGGCTTTGGCATACTCTCGGATCCATTGCAACACCGGTGAATAGAATTCCACTGAATCCTCCGGCAGTGAACGGCCCACCAGCTCAAAAATGCCATCATTTTTGTTTAAGGTCACCTGTGGTGTATCCTGTGTCTCAATCAGGTATAGTGTGTTCATAATGCTGTACGGTATGTCTTTCGTATATACTCTTCCCACTAAATCCCATCGCAATACTGTACTCCGGAAAAAGGACGAATCGTGATGGATAACGTCTCTGCCGGCCCACGTGGTATCTACGGCTTTGTTTTAATTCCGGTGGAAATATGCGAAATGTTTGGAAACTGCGCATGCTAATTTTCGGTGAAAAGTTTTACTTCTCGAGCGGCCCATGAAGATCACGTTCGTTGTAAACGTGCGGTGCGCCATTGGGAGCTTTTTTCGACGCCATATCTCAAAATCCGACCGCCTGGCACATCACCGCAATGAGATGCGGGAGTTTTGCAGCGTTACCAGAGACAACGAACGTCGGCGACCACCGCATACATTTATTCCCGTGGGATTTGTATATTTAAGGAATACAACCATCCTGAGTTAAAGCGCGTGTTGCGGGGTTTACGTAATGGGTGTATCGTGCTCCGTAACCATTCGTAAGTATATATGCTATCCAGATCCTCCCTTTTGCGTGTAGGCGCCACCCTCTTGCTGTGCGCGTTTTTATCAACTTCCTGCAGTGACGACGACGGCCCGAAAGGGACGCGCGACAGGTTGGCTTCGTTCCGGGTGCCGGAAGAGCATGATCGATTCGTCGTCAATAACTTCGAAAAAGGCACGATACAAGGCTTTGTTTTTGCCTCGGATGCTCAGGGTAATGTCCTGACGGCGAAAGAATTTCATCCGAACGAGAAGCTTGAGCTGATTCCCGATAAACCTTTTGACGACGATGAGGTCACACTCACGGAAGTATATATCGAGCGGGATTCAGACACGGATCAATACGTGATGCGGGCGGCATCATATACGCAGCTTCCGCGTGGCACATCCTGGCCGGCGGAAGGCTACGGAAAATCGGGTGTAATTACTCCTCTGGCCGGCAAAGTGGACGTCATCCTGCGTGACGAAACGCAGGGTGAGCCGGCGACTCAGTATATTTTTAGCAGCGATACTTATTGGGCGTATGTCTGGCCGGGAAACCCGGAATTTCCTGTCACTACACCAATTGCTTTACGTGTAAGCCCGTCCATTCTTTTTGTTCGTGAACAAAGACCGCCGGTGGTCAATCCCCACTATAAGCTCTACGACAACGTTATTGCGGGCCAGACCCTGGAGATAGACGAAAAAGATTTAACCGGTGTCATGACGGGAAAAGATTTGTCGCTGCCGGCATCTACTCAGTCGGCCCAGATCTCGTTGTTTGGCATGCTGAAAGTGAACCAATTTGACCAGCGAGTTTATCTGGGCGATTCACGTTCCGAAAACAGCGCTACAGTGACATCGTATACACCGCCCGAGGACAAGTTTGTACAATTTATGTCGAGTACGTGGCTGTCAGGTCCTGACTTTCGCCATCAGGCGATCAATACACATGCAGCTTATGATGTCGAGTTGTTGGATATCGGTCTTTCCGTAGCGCATAAGGAGAACAATGCTGTGACGTTATCGACAGCATCAGACCTCACAACGATCCTGGTGGGTTTTGAGTATAGGCAGGGAGCAAATGACCACTGGTGGTTTGTATATGCCGAGCCTGGTGCCTCACGGCAGGTTATCCTGCCTGAACTACCGGCTCTTATCACGGATGCGCTGGAGGTCGATGACCTCTCGTCAAACTTTACAGCGTACACGGTATCGGGATTTTCGTATGAGGCGGCCCCACGTTATACTGATTGGATCGAGCAAGGAGCAAAACGCAGCCATGACAACATGGAGCTTTACCGGTCGCCGGTGAATATGAAGTCGTTAAGACTTCCGTTGAAGTAGCAGCCAAATTCTCAACAGGAACTCCTTTTTGGGAATTTTGTACATGCAGTTCCTGCAAAACGGCATATTACTGCCCGAGAACAAATATTGATGCGGCAGGTACAAAATTTGCGAACCTGAGAGCCGCGACATACGTATATCGTGACTCCATATCTACATTTGTCTTAAACTTTAGTAATGACTAAAACGCTCTTTTGCGCCCCCTGGCGGGCTACACGTTGGATAGGTTTATGCTGTGCGCTGGGGATGCTGTCTTCCTGCGGCAGTGACGATTCAGAGGTTAAACCCGATCCCGATAAGGATCCTGATACCGAAACTCCGATAGGCTCATTTGATATCCTGTTTACGACAAAAATTCCCGACAACTTGTACCAGCTTGGCGGCAATGGTCACGGAATCGTCTTTGCTTCTGACGATCAGGGCGGCGTTTTGGCTGCGAAAGAATTCCACAAGGGAGATGATATTAGCTTGAAGCCTGACCAGGTGTTTGCCGGAAAGACGATTACGCTGACGGTTGTTTATGTGTTCAAAAACCCCGATAAAACCAATGATTATGCGTTGGAAGCGTATACCTACACCGATGTCCCTCGTGGCGTGCAGTGGAATGAATGGGGGCAGATCTTTCCGCCAGCGCAGGCAACAGCGGCAGGTGCGATTAACGCAACCGTGACAAAATCGTCAGGGTGGAGCGGTGACGCTCTGTACCTCGCCACGGATTATACCGTCAGATCGACAGACTTTGGCAACAGCAATACATGGCACCAGGAGGTGACATTCGGAACTTCTGAATCGTTGGTTGCCTGGGAGGATGCTTCTGATAACTTTCGGTTTGCGGTATATAAAAATCTAACACCGGGCCAGGCGCTCGAAATCAATACTGACGATCTGACACAGATTATGGCAAAGGAGACTGTGCCGGTGCCGGGCAATACGCGTTCGTTGACGGTCCGCCTTTGGGGTGTACCGGACAGAAATGAAAGTACGTTGAATTATTATGTCGGAGGAACATCCCTAAATAAGAATAACGACTATAACGTGAAGTTTCCCGATATAGACCTATTCGAAACATTTGATGCTGCCACGGATCTGCACACGGATGATTACGAGCTTCATACCTCTCACCATGATGCGAAGTATGATATCACGCCGATCGATCACCAGTTTTCATGGACGGCGAGTCAGGTAGGCAATATTACGTTTTCAACGGCTTCCAACGCCATGGATATGGTAAAACTGCAGTGGTCGTACGGCGAACACGGTCCGAATCCTTACGGATATGGCGAGTGGTTTGTTTTTACAGCACCAGGTAAGGATCGCATGGCAACGCTGCCGACGTTACCTGCCCTGGTGACGAATCTCATCGGCAATAGGGGCATTCGGGAGGAGTTCGCGCGGAATACGGTTACGTTCGGCGCGTACGACGGCGTAGAAGGATATGCGGGGTGGATTGCACTGAGCACGGGGACAGGCAGTGGTATGATGAATGCTTACCGTCTTAAAAAAGACTGGACGGAAATGGTCTTGTCACTTCAGCCTAACTAAGAGCGTTCCAACCTTTCCACCCGACAAGGTGTCTAAAGGGCCAACTAACATCCGAACGCATGACTTTGATTCGCACCGCTGTAGCAACGCTTTTTGTGGCTGCCCTCACGTTTACCGCTTGTAAACAACAAACATCTGCTCCGGCCTGTGAAGGCGGGGTGGACGCAACCGTTGTAGACCTGGAGGGACTGGACGGATGCAAGTATGTTTTTGAACTGAGCGACGGTGCGCGCCTGCTGCCGCAGATCCCCGGGGAAGGTACTATGGGCGACCCGCTGAGCAACTTCATCTTTGGCGCCGGTAAAAAAGTGACCATTACCTACGAAGCAGCAGACGGTATGACCGCGTGTATGGCCGGTAAGTTGGTGAAGATCAACTGCCTGGTCGAGCATCCATAAATTTTCACAAAAAAGCAGGAACCGGGTTGGCCGGAAGCCGTTTGAACGGGTAGTTTAGCCCCGGATTTCTTAACAACCTGACTCTTGTGATTGCCCGTTCCGCTTCCGCTGTCGTGCCGTTGACCGGCCGCGCCACCCGTATTGAATCGATCGACCTGTTGCGTGGCTTTGTCATGATCCTCATGGCCCTGGACCACGTGCGTGACTACTTTCATGCCGACGCGTTTCTATATAACCCCGTCGACATCAGCAAAACCGACGGCGTGGTGTTTTTTACACGCTGGATCACGCACTTCTGTGCCCCCGTCTTCGTTTTTCTCGCCGGTACATCCGCGTTTCTGGTAGGCAGCCGTCGCGGTAAACGCGAACTCTCGGCCTTCCTGCTCAAACGGGGTTTGTGGCTGATCGTGCTGGAAGTTACCGTCATCAACTTCGCGTGGCTCTTTAATATACATTTCCAGCTGATCCTGTGCACGGTCATCTGGGCGCTGGCGATCGGCATGATCTCGCTGGCAGCGTTTATTCACCTGCCCTTACGGGCTATTATTGCCGCCGGCATTCTCCTGGTCGTCGGCCACAACGCCCTCGACGCGGTACACGTGGCCGGTGGAGGTGCCGACGCCGTGGGGTGGGCGTTGTTACACGAAGCACGCGGCTTTGCGTTCCCGGCATTCTTCCTGTATATCGGATATCCCGTTATTCCCTGGATCGGCATCATGCTGCTGGGCTACAGCCTCGGCACGCAATTCCAGGCTGGCGCCGACGCCAACAAGCGCCATCGCTTGCTGGTAACGGCCGGCATCACCGCCATCGTATTGTTCGTGGTACTGCGGTGGACCAATCTCTATGGCGACCCTGTACCCTGGACAACCCAGGCCGACGGCCTGCATACGTTCCTGTCGTTTATGAACGTAGCCAAGTATCCGCCGTCATTGTTATATATACTGGCAACCCTCGGTCCGGCCATGCTTTTTTTAGCATTTGCCGAAAAATATAAAGGCCGCATAGCACAGTATACGATTGCGCTGGGCCGGGTGCCGATGTTCTACTATATCCTGCATTTGTATCTCATCCACCTGCTGGCCCTTGCCGCAGCGCTGGCTACAGGCTACGATTTTTCCGACATGATCTTTAGTACCTGGGTAACCGACTCGCCAAACCTGAAAGGCTATGGCTTCTCGCTGGCTGCTACCTACCTGGTGTGGATCGGTGTTGTGCTGGCACTGTTCCCGCTATGCCTGTGGTACGACCGGTATAAAACAACGCACAAAGACCAATGGTGGCTCAGCTACCTGTAGCCCCAGGTCCCCACCCACATAACCACTCAATCCGCCTACGGATGAGATGGTGATGATATGTTCGGCATGGTGCTGATGCGGCCCTAATACGTTGATATCATAGTTCTTGCGCTTCTTCATCCGACTCCTCTTCGACGGCTGGGCA
>JAESGK010000421.1_pt1 | contig 17220 bp, 11 predicted proteins | sample 9269681 | NCBI WGS metagenome assembly JAESGK01 (sample SAMN14515347, study PRJNA621673) | algae metagenome | isolation source: Timaviella obliquedivisa GSE-PSE-MK23-08B and co-occurring heterotrophs from... | place: USA: Grand Staircase Escalante National Monument, Utah | collected 2006-08-15
ACAGTACGGCACTCTCGTCGGCCACTTCTTTCGACAGGGCCACCTTATCGGCACTGCGTACCACCCTGGCCACCTTCGTCGAATCACCATACGGCGCATCAAACAAGCCAAGCGAGAACTTGGTCGTCAACACCCGGCGTACAGCCTGGTCGATATAACGCATCTCCAACTGGCCACTTTGCACCAGCGCCTCCAGCTTGGTGTACGCGCCGTCAATGTTCAGGTCAACCCCTGCCGTCAGGGCAATCTTCGCCGCCTCCTCCTGCGTAGCCGCCTGGTGGTGGAATGTCTGCAACCGGTCTACCGACCCCCAGTCGGAATACACATAGCCTTTAAAGCCGAGCTCCCCACGCAGAATGTCCGTCATATAATACGCCGATCCCGTCACGGCCAGGCCATCGTAGGCGCTATAGCACGACATCACCGACCACGGTTGCGTCGCCGCGATCACGCGCTTGAACGGATACATATACAGGCTGCGGAGCTCGCGCTCACCACCGCTCACGTTGGCACAGTTTAACCCGCCCGACGGCGAGCCGTGGGCCAGGAAGTGCTTCGGCGTACAGGTGATATTATGTTTCTGATAACCACTCACAAACGCAGTGGCCATTTCGCCGATCAGGTACGGATCTTCACCATAAGTCTCTTCGATCCGCCCCCAACGCAACTCGCGCGCAATGTCGAGTACGGGCGACAAGATCTGATGAATGCCGATCACCCTGGCCTCCTCTCCCGCGGCCTCCGTCATGCGGCGTACCAATGCGGGATTAAACGTACTGCCCTGGGCCAACGCGTGCGGAAAGATGGTACACTCGTTTTGCAAAATGCCTTCAATACCTTCCGCCGCCGTGATGATGGGAATACCCAACCGGGTCTTCGTCGCCATATACAGCTGTAGCTTCTGATACATCTTCGCACAGTCAATGGCGCGCATACCCATCTCGTGGGTACAGCCCCAGCTCTCTCCGTTGAAAATCCGGTCGATCTCGTCGGCGCGGCCACTGCCACGGTTTTGCAGTTGCAGAATCTTTTCTTTCAGCGTCATGCGCTCCAGCAGATCTTCCACCCGCGCGGGCACCGACGCCGTTTTGTCTTTATACAGCGGCTTGCCCGCGTTGGTTTGGGCATGGCCACAAAAGGTCAGTGTTACAAGAATACAGGTCGCAGCAAAAAAAACAGTCTTCATTCCAGAAATTAAAGTCTATGAGTAAAATAGTTTCTATTGAGTATTTGGATGATTGGAACGATGGAAGAGAACACCGGCAGCAATTGCCGCCGGTGTGGGAGTTATTAGATTGGTTTTACTATTATTCCGGCGCAACGATCAGTCGCACGCTTCTGAATTGCAAGTATACATACTGACCGGTACTGACCACCCAGCCAATGGAAACCGTCGTAGGTTCGTCCAGCGTAAATTCCAGGTCGTGCGTACCATTCAGGCTGCCACCCGGTGTACCATGAAAGACCGCCAGCGGCGTGCCGATACCGTCGATATCCGGCAGCTCGGTGCCTTCCGCCACAACTTCGTATACATCGTAGGAATCACCGCCGAGGTTACCCGACTCAAACGACATGATATACTTACTCGCCGGCAGCGTAAAGGTCTGCCATACTTTACCGTTATTCACACCGGCACCACCCCAATCCTGCGTTTCAAAGTGGATGACACCGCCATCGTCTGTTGACCAGCCGCCGCCCTGGCCACCGTTCTGATTGGTGGCCGCCGCGTTGAACAACCAGCCGCTGGGCGTGCCCCATTTACCCGTACCGGAATCGCCGCGTTTAAAAGGCTTGCCGGGATTGTTGAAGTATGCCCGTGTGATGTCTTTCGGATCAAACAGTTCGACCACCGCCTTGAACGTATCGATCGCCAGCACCTCCGGCAGATAGTAGGTTTGGTAGGTAATCGTCGAGGGCAATTTAATATCCGGCAGGATGGCGGAATCCAGATCTGCCTTAACACGCACCACTTTCCGCTCGTCATTTATATTTATATAGGTAACTTCTGTAAACACCGCCGTTTCATCGCTGTTATACATCTGGATGCGCACCTTGTTGATACCCGTCACCTCTACCGCCCTGATCGGCCGATTGATCAGCGACTCCTGGTACGTCGTACCATACGACGACCCCGAGGAAAACACCGTCACCGACGAATTACCCGCGGCATCGTACGTAATCAGTTCGAAGTTATAGCGCCCCTCGGGCAATGCGATCGGAATGGCCAGACTATCCACACCGGCGCTCCGCTCGATATCCCGGATCAGCGAATCTTGCCGCGTATTCCAGTATACCTTCAACTTTACAATTTTCGGATCGGAAATCAGCAGCCCTGTAATCACCACCCGATCGCGCCCGGCACGTGCGTGCGCCGAGTCCACTTTGCCGGTATAGATTATATCTTTTCCGCCCGTATATTTCAGATAGTCATCCATGTCGGTGCACGCCACAACCGCAGCCACCAACAGGGCAACAACAAATATCCCTTTCAGATTCTTCATGATAGTACTATTCAAAGTTTCCAAACTAAAACTACTGATCGTTGCCCCAGAAGGTCACTTCCGAAAACACCATATTGGTATTACCTGACCAGTTCTCGAGACACCGGATGCGGATATACCGCACGCGTGGCATGTCGCTGGGCACATTCGCTTCGTCGCCGATGCGGCCCGCCGTGCGGTCATCGTCGGTAAACAGACCGATGGGTAATCCCGACGGCTTGATGTTCGTAATGGAAAGGAGCTTCGTCCAACCGTCCAGCGAGCCGTCAGGGTTATAATTCGTCGTTCCCCACACTTCATAACGCCTGGGCGACACGTCGTTGTACCAATGGCGATCATCTTGTACCGCCTGCAGACTGAAACGACTCAACTGCGCTTCTACCCCCAGGTCGAACGTAATAATCTTCGGCACGCCGGTGCTGGCGTTGCCCGTATGCAACCCAAAGCCGCTCACATCACCCGTGACACGACCATCCCACACGTAGGGCATCGCACCACCCCACGACGTACACGCGGCATCGCCTGGGAGGGATATTTCACGAAACTTGGTTTTATCAAGCTGAATCTCGTAGATCGGAATCAACTCCTGCAACAATACATCCGACTCGTTGCCCCAGCGGTCTCGTACAAAGACACCGAACTGACGCGATACCGATTCATACCCACGCACAGAGAAGCGCGCCGTATCACGCGCCGTGTAGAAGGTATGTATCACGGCCATGTTACCCGTCGAGTCGGGCGTCGTCACAATAATAGCCAGGTCAGCCCGGGTTGCGTTGATGAACGATATCGTAGCGCCACCGAAATCTGGCTCCACCAACAGTGTCTGAAAGGTGGTCAACACCGGCGGCGTCTTCGGCGTTACCTGGATTGTAACGGGGGTCGACCGGTTACCGCTGCGGTCTACCGCATAGAGGTCAACGGCGTGAGGTTCCGTGTCCGGAAAACCGTTTACCACCAACGTATTGGTATAATATGAGCTCTTAAACTCCATGTCACGCCCGGCCTTGTTTTTATAGATTGCCTGCACGTAAAGCAGGTCGGGGTCGGACGGTAACGAATACGTCAGGCGGGCCGCGCCGGCCAGGGGCTCTGCCTCAACATTTTTGATTGGCCCGGGCGCCGACTTATCCGTTTCAATAGCGCTAAGCTGGTCCGTGTCACATCCGACGGCGACGGCCGCCAGCAGGCAGCATACCGCGATAAATTTTATACTGTTCATTTGAATGCAGCGTTAAAGGAACATAGATTTTATTACCAACCCGGGTTTTGCACCAGCCTGGGGTTTACCACCAGGTCATTTTGCTTCAGCGGGAACAGATAGTCGCGCGGTGCGACAAAATGCTGGCTATACAGCAGGCGCGGGTGGTAGTACGCTGACGCGTTTTCCTGTTCGATATTCCACCCGAAGATGCCCTTGTTGAGTTCATCACCAGCGGTCTTCCATCGCCTCAGGTCCCAGAACCGGCTGCCTTCGAACATCAGCTCGATGGCACGCTCACGCTGAATAATCTCGCGCAACCCTGCCTGCGATGAAAACTTCGCCGGCTGGATCGAATAGTTCGTCCACGAATCCGCCACACCCTCCAGGCCGGCACGCGCGCGAATCTGGTCGATCCACGGCAACGCATCCGCCCCACGGCCCACTTCGTTCAGCGCCTCGGCATATAGCAAGTATAGATCAGCCAAACGCAGCTCGGGCCAGGGGTACCCCTCTACCGTGGCATCTGTCTGCGTAATCACCAGCTTCCAGTTCACCAGCTTTTTGGTCCACAGACCTGTAGACGAGTAGTTATTCGCGCCAATGCGAGACTGCGGTTGGCCTTTCTTCGCCCGCACCGTCCAGGTACCCTTGTCCGATTGGCTTGGGCTGTTTTGCATATACCACACCGAACCGTCGAATGCCAGGTCTGCATAGTAACGATTCTCGCGGTTGAATTGAATAGACGCCGTCTGATAGCCTTCGATCAAATTATACCGTTCGTCAGCGCCTGCAGAACGTAACGAATAGCGGCCAGAGTAATTGAAGTTTTTATCTTCTTCCATAGGTACCCCGTTATCCGAATAGAACAGATGCGAGATGTTAAGCGTCGGATTAATCAAATCTTTCGCCCCCCAGATGTTCAGCGGAAACTGCTGATCGATGCGGGCCATGCAGTCCTTCTGCAGATCGGTCGCCGCGCGACCGGACAGCCCCCAGATCAATTCGGAATTCCACCGTTCACTTACCGCACCCCGAATGCCCATTTGTATAATCGTCGTATCGCTCAGCCTGGCAAACGTCGAGAAAGTATACAACCGTGCGCCATTCTCATGCGCGGCTTCGATTGCCACTTCGCAGGCGGCCACCGCCGAGTCCCATTTCACCTGCTCTACAGTAGGATTAAACAGGTGCACCCCGTCATGATCCACAAAGTTGGCATAGTCGGGGTTGCCGTTGAACAACGGGCTGGCTGCCGTCATCCACAGTTTGGCTTTCAGCATCAGCGCGGCAGGACGCGTCACCCGGCCCAGCTCGGTCGAGCGGTTCAGGATCGCGTCAGGCAGGTTGGTGGCCGCTGTATCCAGCAGCGCAGAAATATAGGTCACCACTTCGTCTACCGGCGCACGCTTGTCGCGAAACTCATCTGTCGAGCTCGTCACCGGGTGGTTTTCCGGCAACAGCACGATCGGGCCGTACATGCGGAAGAGGTAGAAGTGGTAATACGCTTTCAGAAACTGCGCCTCACCGATCCAACGCCGCCGCATCGCCGGGTCCAGATCGTTGACCTTCGCCGGGTTGCTGACATTTTCCAGGAAAATGTTGCAATCGCGGATGGCCCTGTAGATCGGCTGCCCGCCGTTGTTGCCATCCCAGCAGTTCATGTAAGGCTCGTTTATGTTCTGGTTGCCTTTGGCAATCTCCAGTGCCTGGTAGTTGTTCGAGCCATTCTGCGGGTGGTATGTCCACAACTCGTCGGCGCCCATCAGGCCGATGCTGCCAAAACCGCTGTTCTGACCGGGCAGGTACGAGTAGCAGGTATATAAATACTTTTCCGCCTCCAGCCGGTTGGCAAAGGCGTGGTCCAGTGTCGCCACGTTGTCGGGCACCAGGTCGAGGTAATCGCAGGCGCTCAACGACACCGTCAGCGACATGAACAGGATGCTATAGCGTAAAATGTTCTTCATGTTTAGAGGTGTTAGAATTTGATCTGCGCGCCCAGGTTGAATACTTTCTGAATGGGGTAGCCCAGGCCGTTGCCACCCATCTCGATATCCCACATGTCAAAACCGCTTAACAGGAACAGGTTGTTGCCACTCACATAAATGCGTGCCGACGACATGCCCAGCTTCTTGCTTTGCGCCGGCGTCAGCGTATAGCCCATCTCGATGGTCTTCACGCGCAGGAACGCGCCGTTGCGCATAAACCAGGTGCTGTAGCGGGAAAAGTTGTTGCCATTGTAGCTTGTGCTCAGGCGTGGCCATACCGCATACAGGTTGCGATCTTCTTCCGACCAGTGACTATCGGCATACTCTTTCAGCAGCGGTATATCGTTCTGGAACGGTGAGGTATTCGATGCGTCGAGCCAGAACGACGAGCGGGCCGACCCCTGGAAGAACGCCGAGAAATCGATGCCTTTAAACCCGAACGAGAAACCGAAGCCATAGACGATCTCCGGCAACCACGGATGCCCGATCGGCACCTGGTCGGCATCGGTAATCTGTCCGTCCCCATTCATGTCGCGGTACTTGATGTCGCCGGCATGATACTCACCAAAATTCTGCCTGGGTGAGTTGTTCACTTCGGTCTCGTCCACAAACAACCGCTCGGCTACCAGTCCGTAGATCTGGTTGATCGGCTGTCCTTTGTGATAGCGATAGGCTTCGTTGTATTGCGGCTCTTCATACTTCAAAAACTCACTGTGCGCATAGGTAAAGTTTCCGCGTGCTTTTAACCACGCGCCGCTCGAAAAGGAACGGTTGTAGTCGAGCGACATGTCGACACCGCTTCCGCGGGCCTCGCCCACATTCGCGCGAACGGTTGCTGCCAGGCCTACGCTGGCAGGGATCGATGCGCGATCCATCAAAATATTAGAGCGGTGCTCCGTGAAGTAATCGATAAAGATGTCGAAGTCGTTGAAGATCCCCAGCTCGATCCCCAGGTTCAGCTTGCGGGCCGTCTCCCACGAAATGTCCCGGTTGTCATACCGGCTGATGCTCACACCATTCTTCGTCTGATTCAGGTTCTCGCCAAAGGTATAGGACCGACCGCCGTCGTTCAGGTTTACGTTCGACAGGTAAAAGAAGCGGTCGTTGGCGTCGCCGATGGCGTCGTTACCCACCAGTCCGTACGTCGCCTTCAACTTCAGGTTTTGCACGATGTGCTCGAAGCCCTTAAAGAACTGCTCGTTCGAGATCACCCAGCCTGCCCCCACCGCAGGGAAGAATCCATAGCGCTGGTCTTTGTAAAAACGCTCCGAGCCGTTATAGCCAAACGTAAACTCCGCCAGCAGCCGATCCTGGTAGCCATACGTAAAGCGACCCGATACACCCTGGTTGCGATACGGCAGTGACTTTTGCAGACTGCCCTGGTTGGCCAGCAACTGCTGCCGGCGTTGAAATACCAACAGGCCGCTCACATCGTGATCGTCAAACTTGCCGTTATAAATAATGTTACCCTGCAGGTACGTGGTCGAGTTGATGTCTTTGCTCAGCTCGTTGTAATTCAGGTATTCCGTGGGATTGCCATTGGCGTTCAGCAACGCCAGGCTATACTCTTCCGACTCCGGGTTGTACGTGGCGATGTTATAGAAGTACGGATTGTAATAGCGGTTTACATCGAAGTACGAATACCGCGATGTATTGAAGATACCGCTCGCCGCCAGGCCCGGAAGCACAAACGACAGATCCTGCTTTAATTCAAACTGCGCATCGATCAGTGACTTGGCGTAGTCCTTATACCCTTTCACCAGCTCGGCGTACGGGTTGATATAGCTCGCGCCCTCGTTGGCGCCGGCACGGGTAGCGTTGCCGAACAGAACGTGGTTGGTATTGGGCAGAAACGACGCGGGGTAAAACGCCGGGAACATTACCGGGTTGGACCGCATGATCTTTTTATACGCATCGGCACCACCATCCAGCGGACCGCGGTAGTCATCGAAGCTACCCGACAAACGCGTAATGAGCTCGGTCTTCTTAGTCAGGTTGATACTGATGTTGCTCCGCATCTGGTACGACTTCAAATTGATATTGTTATTGAAGTTCGACCGCTTGTCGACGTTCAGGTTACCATTGTCCTGATAAAACACACCCGACACATAGTAGCGGGCAATGGCGCCGCCACCGCTCACGTTGAGGTTATAGCGTTGGTTGCTCACCACCTTCTTCACCAGCATGCCACGCCAGTCTGTGGCCGGGTATAAATACGGGTTCAACCCGGCACGTGTACCTTCTATCTTTTCGCGCGAGTATAACGACGGCGCCAGCGGGTTACGCGTCAACACCGCCTCGTTGGCCAGCTCCATATACGTAATGGGATCGGCCAGCTCGATATTCTGCGTATTAGACGAAAAGGAATTCTCGAAACGGAAGGAGATCGTCGCCGGACCATCGCTACCGCGTTTGGTCGTCACCTGGATCACGCCATTGGCGCCACGCGCACCATACAGCGCCGTAGCCGTCGCATCCTTCAGGATCGAGAACGCCGCGATGTCGTCGACGTGCAGACGCGCCAGTTCGGTAGTCGTTGTCTCGATACCATCGATCAGGATCAATGGATCTTTTTTATACCCGAAAGTCGTCACACCCCGAATAAAGAAGTCGGCATTGTCAGCCCCCGGCTCGCCGCTGCGTTGGTAGGCAATCACTCCCGACACACGGCCGGCCAGCGCCGTCGTCAGGTTACTGGACGGCACCTTCATCTCCGCCGGATTGACCGTCTCGATCGAGCTCACCATGCTCGCTTTCTTTTGTGTACCGAAAGCCACGACCACCACCTCTTCCAGGCTGGCCACGTCGACTTCCAGTTGCACATCGATCACCGTACGCCCGTTGATCGTCTCTTCCACTGTTTTATACCCCAGGAACGAATACACCAATATCCCGTCCCTGGCCGACGGCACGGTGATCTGGTAGTTACCGTCGCGGTCGGAAGTAGTGCCATTCGTAGTACCTTTCAACAGAACACTCACGCCCGGTATCCCCTCGCCCGTCTCGTCCTTGACGTTCCCCCTGATGGTAATGTCGACAGGATCGGCGTCAGCAGGATAGGCGTTGGTGGAAGTAATTTCTTTGATAATGACATTGCTGCCCTCGATGGCATACGTCAGCGGCAGGTTACGAAGGCAAACTTTCAGCACATCCTCTACAGGGGTCTCGTGAAAGCTCACATTCAGCCGGGGAGCATCTTTCACCTTTTTAGGCGACCAAAATATATTGTATCCGGTTTGTTTGTTGATCTCACCGAATACCTCCTTGAGCGTGGCATTTTTTTTCTCATACGTGATCTTCTGAGAAAAAACCGCTCCGCTTGCCTGCATAATTGCCAGGAAGATGACAAAAGTGGTGATCTTCATAATGAGCAGGAATTTCTTGACGTAGCCCGAAGGCATGCCAATATTAGTCGTACAATTTTTGTACATTTGAATGGCTTGCGTTAAGTAAGGAATTGTTATCAATAGTGACTTTCTGAATGAAGCAGGCTATGAGCAGGGGCATCGTAAGTGCTCCTGTTCTCATTTATAGGCCTCCCCAATCTCAAGACGTAGCGGGTGGTGGAGATTTGGTCTTTTTCATGGCGGTTAAGTGTTTAGTAGTATTTCGTTAGCCTGCCTTCAGGGCTCTTCGTACGTATAGCGGCATCATGCCGGTGGTTTGCTGCTGATGTGAATCGTCTTCCCCTCTACCCGGAATTGCACATCACCGGTTTGCTCCATAATCTTCAGCAGCGTTGATATCCTGGTAAACCGCGTTGTCACGGCACCAAACGTTTCTTCTTTCAAGGCATCATTATCAAAGACCACGTCCACATCATACCACCGCGCGACGCTGCGCATGATGTCTTCAAGGCGTTCGTCATCAAACATAAAATAGCCTTCTTTCCAGGCCACGGCTTCTCGGGTGTCTATTTCCGCTACCGTGATATTCTCCGCTACCAGACGCGATTGTTGCCCCGGAGCCAGTATCACACGGTGGGTACCCGCTGTGACGCGCACCTTGCCTTCCAGTAAGCTTGTTTTGATATCCGGCTCGTCCGTATAAGCCTTTACATTGAAGTGCGTTCCTAATACTTGTACAGCATGCTGCCCTGACACCACGGTAAAGGGACGCGTCGGCTGATGGCTTACTTCGAAGTACGCCTCCCCTTTCAACTCCACACGACGTTCGGCACCTTCCGAAAAATTCAGCGGCAGCCGCAGCGACGAGTAGGCATTCAGCCAGATCTTCGATCCATCAGGCAACACCACTTGATACTGTCCGCCCTTCGGCGTTTCAATAGTATTATAGCCTGACGTGGGCGCAGTACCCTTGCGGTCCGGGGCAAGAGTATAGATCAGCTGCCCGTCACCGGACTTGGTGATTTGAATATTTTCCTGACTGGCAATATTTCCATTGGCCGCCTCGGTAAGCGAGATCTTTGTTCCATCCACCAGCACGAGCACAGCCTGGTGGCTTCCTGGCATAATGTCGTCTGGGTCGACCATAGCGGTGGGACGCAAATACAACCCCACACTCACACCTATTATAAGGAGTATGGATGCAGCGGCCAGCCACTGGCGACGGCGGTCGCGTTGCGGTCGGGTGATTTCATGATGCAGGCGCACGCGCATGGATTCGCCCACAACGTGTTCGTCTTCGGGAAAGACGCTGTCGCGTTCGGCGCGCTGGCGGTACCAGGAGGCCAATTCCTCCTTTTCCGTCTCGGTGGCAGTCCGGTCCTTGTATTTTCGCAGTAACGAGTAGATATATTCCTGGTCCACAGGCATAAGTCGGTTTAGTACAGGTATGTACCGTACCCCGGGCCTTACCCCACAGCGCAAACGATTTTTTTTTGAAAAAACTTAGAATCTGGTCTTTTCGACCTCTTTCAGAATGGCGTACAACAGGGGCGCAGCCAGGGCAAACAGCCACCCGTAGTTCTTGAGCTCCCCCCGGATGATATTCAGCGCCCGGGTGAGGTTCCGTTCCACAGCCTTTTGCGTGATTTGGGCCTGTTCGGCAATCTCATTGTTTTTCATGCCCTGCTCCCGGCAACGAAACACAAAGCGGCACTTGGCTGGCATTTCTTCGACGATACCATTAATATATTCTTCCAAAAAGAGTGCATCAAGCTTCTCTTCATCTTGCGACAAGTCGGTGAACTCATAGTTCAGTCGAAGCAATTCCGACCGCCTGCTCTCCCGTTGGTGATATTTATAAATACTGAATTTTACGGCCGTAGCCAGAAAGGCTGGCAGGTTGTCGATCTCTACCTGGTGGCGGCGCTCCCACAACGAAAAAAATACCTCGTGCACCATGTCCTTCGCCGACGTTTTGTCCTCGCTGTGGTTCCAGGCAATGTGCAACATTTTTTTCCAGTACCGCCCGTAGATCTCATTAAATGCACCATGGTCGTCGGCCCTCAACAAGGTCGACAGTTCATGATCGCTATAAGCACTGTATTTAGACATAGGACTTTTCGGAACCACCCGCGCGCACAGAAGCATCGACAGAGTGGGTGTTCGGTTTAGGTTGTGGGCTAGTCAACCTTATACGAAAGTTCCTCATTTATTTAATGATGTACAAATGGGGAAACAAAATAGCAGCGCACCGCAACTTCGCAACGCGGAACCACGCAACAGGAACAGTTGACGCCATGTAAAAAAATTCATTGCTGCTGACATAAGGCTGTCAGCAGACGGCGTTTTATTTGCCTTATAGAACCATTTAAAAACGACAACGATGAATTTATCTTCTGTCCGGATCATCACCGCAGACATCAAACGCCTTATTGATTTTTATGAGCGGATCACGGCGGCATCACTGGTAAAATACACCGAAGATTTTGCCGAGCTGCGGACACCGCAAGCAAATCTGGCGATCGGCAGCACAAGAACCCTGGCCCTGTTTGGCAACAATGAAATTGCCATTCCCGCCGCGAACCGATCGGCTATCATTGAATTCCTCGTTGATGACGTCGACGCAGAATTTGAACGACTAAAAACATTTCTCGGCGATGCCGTCCTTCAACAACCCACCACCATGCCCTGGGGCAACCGCTCGTTGCTTTTCCGCGACCCCGATGGTAACCTGGTGAACTTCTTCGCACCGGTTACAGATGACGCAAAGAAAAGATTTGGCTTAGCGTAAGACGAATTGGTGTACATAGCGGCCAACGCATAGACTTTCAAAACTATAAACAAGAGGCGGCCCCCTTGTCCATGATCAGACCTGGGGACCGCTTCATGTTTATAGAACATCATTTCAATCAAAAACCATAGGCGCTTACCTCACCCATCACCATATTATTCTCCGGCCCGGAGACTCCTACAAATCGAAAGTATCTGCCCTGCGCAGAAGGGGTTATGACAAAGGTCTGCTCCCCCAGCAGGAAACGATTAAAGTCAAATTCTCCCAGGTCAGTCCACGTGATGTTGTCCATGCTCACTAAAAATTTAATTTTGTCAGGAGCCCGGTGATCGCCATCCGGAGGAGAATCGAAGGTTGTTATCCATGCCCCGAATTGTGTTACTGTTCGTACAACGCCCATATCGATCGTTGCATGGTGTGGATAGGACGAGCTTCCGGCCAACGAATGCCAACGCGTCTTAAATGTTCCGTCGATAAAATTGTTCACCGTATTCTCCGCACCGCCATGCTGCGAGGAGAAGTCAATAATATGCCAGTCTATTTTGTCAAAAGTCAACAATGTACTCTGTGAATAGTCCGTGAAAAAACTATCAATACCGGTAGAATCGGGTTTATACACGGTTCTGTACTCATACCCCATATCCGGCTTAAGGTCTGTTATGATAGAGGCTGGCAGATCTGCAGGGAAACTTTGAAGTTTACTATTTCCTGCGAGATCCGTATACCGTACTTCGATTGCAACCGCCCCATCAACAGCGCCACCCCAGTTTATCGTTACTTTTCCCTGCGCGTCGATAGACGTTGATCCCACCGATCTGTTCACTAATTGAGCCTGATACTGTTCACCATACACATTGGCACTTAACTCCACGGGCAGCGATCTGTTCCCAAATTCATCCAGGCATACGAGTTTAAAAATGTATCTCCTCTCTTCCAGGTTCTCCAGCATTTTTCTAAAGACACCCCGACCTTCTATAACAAGGTCTGAAGAATCTCTGTAATCGTTCCAGAAAAACCTGGCTGTTGTGATCCGCTGTGACTTGACAAATACTTCAAACTCAACACGATTTTTACCCGAATGAGGCGCTACGCTATCCGCTTTAGCGGCATAAATAACTTCTCCCCGATCCAGATATACCTGATGCAGATCATTCATGTCTGAACAGGCTATCAGCATAACAACCAGCAATGCGATGCCTATTGCATGTAAATGGCGTGAGCCTTCACGTAAATAATATAGCTGTTTCATGATATTTTTTTTAAAGAATGAACATTACCGGTTGTCGCCAAAAAATTGCAACTCCGATATTTGAAAGTTGTCACCACCCGACCAGGTTTGTGTAACCTTGATGCGGATATAACGAACTTTCGGAGCCGTCACAGGGCAAATAAAATCCTCTCCATTGTTTGCCCTGCTCACATCTTCGTCTGTATTCTGTCCCATCGGTAATCCGGAAGGTTTTACGGATGTGCAATCCATCAGTTTAGTCCAGCTATCCCAGTTTCCCGATCCGTCAAGCTGCTCGGCTCCCCAGACTTCAAATTTCCTGGGATTTCCCTCTGAAAAGATATACGTCCCTTGCCGTTGAAATACTCTCAAACGACTCATCTGCGCTACGACACCAAGATCAATGGTAACAGAATGAGGCCAACTACCTGAGCCACCCGGCGAGCTATACCCCTGGTCACCCATGATATCATCCCACATTCTTGGTTTTACCCAACCAAACGCACTCGGCTGATCACCGGGGAGCTCCACGGCGTTGAATTTATTGCGATCAAATTTCGTTTCAAAAATCGGGGTCAGGGTGTAATACTTAGTTTCACTCCGATTTCCCCAACGGTCCTGAACATACGCCCCGATGTTGACAGGAATCGTATCCATTTCTCTCTTTGCTCCTTCTCCGATTTTTACCGAACTATAAAAAGTTTCCAACGGAACGTACTCTTTGTTATGATCCTCCTTCAGTATGACCACTGAAATCTCCGCCCGGGATGGGTTCTGCCAATACGCGTGAACCCCTCCAAAATCCGGTATCAGATCTAATGTTTCGCCAATCGTAACAACAGGAGGCACAAGCGGAACGATGGTTGTTTCAACTGCCTGTGATTCGTTCCTGCTGCGGTCCACGGCAATCAGCTTTACCTGTCGCTCGGCAGTATCTCCGAATCCCTGAATCTTTAACGTATCATTATAAAGAGAAGCACGTACCTCGCTGGTGATTCCATCGTTCAATGAATACACGGCTTTTACATAAAGAAGGTCCTCATCATGAGGCAGCGCATAACGAAGGATGGCTCCTCCCGGAATATTTTCAACCTCCACGTTTGCGATCTCGCCGGGAGGATTGGTATCTATTGGTTCCTGCCAAAAGGACTCCTCCTTACAGGCCAGGGCTATAAAACCAATGATTATACTAAAAAGAGTATTTCTCATGTCCATATACATATTTTTAAACACATGATTTAAGGCTGCTTACCAGCCATAATTTTGGATCAGGTTATTATTGACTACCAGGTCTGATATTCTGATAGGCCAGAAATAATCTTTTACCGTAAACTCGACCGGCTCTTTCGCCACCGATATTACCCTGTAAAAATCCGTGGGGGTCTCGCCCATGATGTTCCATCCCTGGGGCTGTTCGTTTAAGACCTCTATCTCCTTCCAGCGCCGGATGTCCCAAAAGCGCTTGCCTTCAAAAGCCAGTTCGATGGTTCGTTCGTCGTGAATGATCTCGCGCAGGCCGTCTTTGGTAGTGGGTTTACCAGGTCTGCTTGAATAAGTAGCCCACGATTCCTGAACCCCCTTTAGCCCGGCACGAGCCCGGATGAGATCAAGATAGGTGAAGACTTCGTCAACCGGCCCGTTGATTTCATTCAATGCTTCGGCATACATCAGGTAAAGGTTGGCCAGACGCATAATGGGGAAAGGAAAATATTCAAACGAGACGTTGTCTCTCGTCTGCGCATCTTTGAAGCTGTGCATCTTCTTAACAGAATATCCTGTAGCGGAAAATCCCGATCCTCCCTGCCATCCGGAAACGCCGAGGTTGAAGAAATCGCAAACCTTTACATTGGCAGGAAAATCGTAGTAGCCATTCCCAAAGTAAACTCCCTTATCAAAACCAAGACTGGCATAGAAGCGCGGCTCGCGATTGTAATGCAGATAGACCGTTTTCTCGCCTTCCTTTACATAATATTTTTCATCTCCGGCAGAAGCTTCCGGTCTCACCCTATAGCGGTCCTGATACCATCCGTTATCTCTCCACTGAACATCCTCATCGATCGGAACTCCGTTCGATGAATAATATTTTCCGGCCATTTTTAAGGTCGGTGCCCATTCACTGGTGGCATCATTAAGCCGCTCCGGCGTTAATCGCACCAGCCTGGGCGTTGCGTGCCGCACCAGAAAGGCGACGTCATTACTGGTGTTGCCCCATAGTAATTCCTTGTTCCAGCGATCGCAAATTGCCTGCCGGTACGTTGTCTGTACCTTGAACGGATCAGGAGCATTTAACGTCAGCGGATCAACCAGGTCATACAACGCTTTACCCTGCGCCTGGCAAACATCGATAGCCTCCTTACACGCATCCGCGGCAAGCCGCCACTTTTCAGGATCATAGGCCTGTGGAAAAAGCTGCACCCCGCGCTTGTCGATCATACCTGCATAATCGGCATTTCCATTGAACAGGGGGCTGGCAGCAAAGAGCAGCACCTCAGCACGCATACTCAACGCCGCCAGTTTGTCAACGCGGCCAGCCTCGGTTCCTTCGATCACTTCGTTTGCATTCGGCAGATCAGCGACCGCCTCCTGCATCAGGTTCGCGATGTACTGAACGACCGAATCTACCGGCTCGCGATACACTTTCACCTCTTCTGCACTGGCATTGATCGGAAGGTTGACGTCAACAATGGGAATAGGGCCATAGCATTTAAACAGACAATAGTGATAGTAAGCCTTCAGAAATTTCACCTCGCCAATCCATCGCTTCTTCTCGTAATCTGCCAGGTCCTGAACTTTATGAATGTTGTCGAGAAAGATGTTGCAATCGCGGATACCGGTCCATAAACCATCACTCCAATAATTAAAATACGGATTCGCTGCATTTTGTAAACCGCGTGCAATGTTGGTATTATCCCAGGTTGGGAAACCCTGGTTGATAATGTAACGTTGCCAGGTCTCGTCGGCACCGTTCATGGCAGGATCGTTATCCACCGCGCCAACTCGCGGACGGTAGTTATAACAGGTGAACAGATACTTTTGAGCGACTGTTCTGTTCCGGAAAGAATAATCAATGGTCGCAATATTATCCGGCACGACATCCAGGTAATCACCACATGCGCTTAAGGTATACAGTATAATCAGTGTTATGAATATCTTTTTCATCGTAGTCGGTTTTAGAAGGAAAGTTGAAGCCCCATATTGAACACCTTTTGAATGGGGTAACCCATACCATTGCCATTCGCATCGCGATTGCCTCCCAATTCCGGATCCCACATTTTGAATTTACTGAACGTTAAAAGATTGGTTCCACTAAAGTAGAAGCGCAGGTTTGTTAGTTTAACCCGTGAAATAAGACTGATGGGCAGCGTATACCCGAACTCAACAGATTTTAAACGCAGGAATGATCCGTCTCTCACGACCCAGCTGGAGCCTACCATATTATTCTCAACACGCGTGGGAGAAAGCCGGGGCCATAAGGCATATACATTTCGGTTTTCCTCTGACCAATGATCATCAGCATACGCCTTCAGCAAGGCATTCTGCCCGTCGACAAAGGGGGACGTATCAAACGCATTAATCTGGAAAGATTCCCGGGCAAGCCCCTGGAAGAAACAGGAAAGATCGAATCTCTTCCAGCCACCGGATAAACCAAAACCATAAACGATCTCAGGAACAGTGGGATACCCCATCGGCACCATGTCCAGCTCGTTGATCTGACCATCGTTATTGAGATCTTTATATTTAATATCACCCGCCATGTAGTCGCCAAACTGCGTGGGTGAATTCCGGACTTCCTCTTCATCAACAAAAAGGCGCTCGGCTACCAGCCCCCATATTTGATTTAACGAAGTGCCTACACGAGATCTCCAGGGTGTACTGGAATAATCAGGTTCTTCATAGACCTTAAACTTGCTCGTGGCATAGGTAAAATTCGCCATGCCAGTCACCCAGGCGCCATTGGCGAACGAATGATCATAACTTGCCGACATGTCAAAGCCACTGCTGCTGGCTTCCCCTACGTTCGCGCGAACTCCTGCCTGAAGTCCCATGGTAGCGGGGATAAAAGCCCTGTCCATCAAAATATTTTTGCGGTGCTCGGAAAAGACATCGGCCTGAATTTCCAGTTTCCCCAATAAATTCATTTCAACACCCAGGTTCCATTTAATA
>JAESGK010000423.1_pt1 | contig 17138 bp, 14 predicted proteins | sample 9269681 | NCBI WGS metagenome assembly JAESGK01 (sample SAMN14515347, study PRJNA621673) | algae metagenome | isolation source: Timaviella obliquedivisa GSE-PSE-MK23-08B and co-occurring heterotrophs from... | place: USA: Grand Staircase Escalante National Monument, Utah | collected 2006-08-15
AGAGCTTACGGCCGTGGCGATTTAAGAACACATAGACACTATCTGCCGCTTGGGGTTCTTTGTGAGGCGGGAAGCCACGGATTTTCTCCAGATAAAGTGTTGTGTGCTTCATAGCATCCCGGCCAATCGGCACGAGGCGCTCTTTGTTGCCTTTTCCCACCACACGTATGAAGCCCGTGTCAAAATACAGGTTATTTATTTTCAGGCCCACCAGCTCGCTTACGCGAAGCCCCGAGCTGTATAACACTTCGAGCATGGCCCGGTTGCGGCCGCCTTCCGGGGTAGACAGGTCAATGGCCCCCAACAACTTTTCAATCTCGTGATAGGCCAGCGTGTCGGGCAACTTGCGACCAAGGCGAGGCCCCTCGATAAGGGCCGTGGGGTCCTCCTCCATCAGGCCCTCGTGCAGCATGTAGCGGTAGAAGGCTTTGATGCCCGAGAGAATGCGGGCCTGACTGTGCGCGCTCATGCCCAGGTCGTGTACATATTCGAGAAAGTCACGTAGCAGCGCCGGGGTCACTTTCAGGGGCGAGCACTGCGGGTCGCGCAGCGTCACAAACTGACGCAGCATGTTGATGTCGTGCACGTAAGCGGCCAGGGAGTTCTCCGACAGCGAACGCTCAATCTTGAGGTAGTGGCCGAAGTGCTTTACATGGAGATCCCAATTCATGCTTCAATATTAATGGAAAGAATTTTTTATTACCACACACGCCTTTAACTTTCGCTTCTTACCCTGAAACGCAAGACAGGAACATGAAGATACAGATCATAAACGGCCCCAATCTAAATTTGTTAGGCAAACGTGAGCCCGGTGTCTACGGCAACCAGTCGTTCGAAGATTTCTTCGCGACACTCCGTCAGCGTTACCCGGCATTTGAGCTGCACTACTATCAATCCAATGTAGAAGGAGAGCTGGTCAACAAACTACACGAGCGCGGCTTTGACTTTGACGGTATCATTATCAATGCGGGAGCCTATACCCACACCTCCGTTGCGTTACACGATGCTATCGGCGCCATTCGCACGCCGGTGGTGGAGGTGCATATCTCCAATGTCTATGCCCGCGAAGAGTTCCGGCATAAAAGCCTGATCACGTCAAAGTGCGCGGGCATGCTGACCGGCTTCGGCATGGAAGGATATGCCCTGGCACTCGAATATTTTAAACACAAATCACCGGCATTATGATCTCCTTCTATCCCGGCCCCTCGCGTGTGCACCGCGAGCTACCGACATATGTACGCGACGCCTATGCGCAAGGTATCATGAGCATCAACCACCGCAGCGATGCGTTTGTGGACATGTCGAAACGCACCATCGGGTTGCTCAAACAAAAGCTTGGGATCCCGAAAAACTATACCATCTTCTTTACGTCGTCGGCCACAGAGTGTTGGGAGATCCTGGCACAGTCGATCGTAACAGACAAAAGCTACCACCTGTACAACGGTTCCTTCGGACAAAAGTGGTTTGACTACACTAAACGCATCCGTCCGCTGGCCGAGCCGATACCCTTCAACGTAAACGAGCCGCTCGACCCCACACGCTTGATCTTCGACCTGAAGGACGGTGTACTCTGTCTAACCCACAACGAGACCTCCAACGGAACGCAGGTACACAATCACATCATCAAGGCCATCAAACGCAACAATCCCTCCTACCTCGTGGCGGTGGATGCTACCTCCTCGATGGCGGGAGTACAGCTGGATTTTAAATCGGCCGACATCTGGTACGCCTCGGTACAAAAATGTTTCGGCCTGCCGGCCGGGTTAGGGGTCATGGTCTGTTCCCCGCAAGCATTGGAGCACGCCCGGACCGTGGGTGAGCGCGCGCATTATAACAGCCTGCTCTTTATGATGGAGATGATGGAGAAATGGCAGACGTCGTATACCCCCAATGTGTTGGGAATTTACCTGCTCATGCGTGTGATGGAAAAGGCCCCGCCGATCAAAGCGGTGCATGAGACTACCCTGGCACGCTACGAACAGTGGCGTGATTTTCTAAAAAAGCGCAAAACCATACAGCACTTTGTGGAGGCCGAATCCGTGCACTCGCATACCGTCGTGCCGGTGCAGGCGGACCCTAAAGTGATGGACACCATTAAACGCTCGGCACGCAAGGCTGGGTTGCTGCTGGGCGAAGGATATGGCGAATTTAAGGCCTCCTCGTTCCGCATTGCCAACTTCCCGGCACTGACCCAAAAAGAAGTCCGTACATTGATGACGTTCCTCCAGGATTACTAGTTATAACGATGGTTTTTCCCAGTTGCAATCGTTTTCTAAACGACGATTTATGACATGGGTAATAGACACCGGAAAATTATCCTCCAGGGGTTTACTATTCTTCAAAAATCTTTGGACCTTTGTTTAGGTAATCCGGTAACATGGAAAAAACGTCCAGAAGTCTTATGCGGGTAGTGCTGATGGCCTTGCTACTTCAGATTCTGGCGCCTGTATTCCTACCCGTTGTTACCCAGGCCGCCGATATTCAAAATGACCATGCCGTCCTGCATGCGCATCACAGCCCGATCGTTATTCCGCAACCGCTGAAAGAAAAAGAAGATGACGAGACTGGACTTAGCCACAACCTCTGGGTTACGGACTACATTACGCTCATTGACTTTAGCGATCATACACGGATACTGACACAATCACATGAAAGCAGGCTTGTACCTTGCTCGTTCTCGGAACGCATCGATCTTCATCCCCCGCTCTATACGCTTTTTGGCGTTTATATAATCTGATCTTCATCCCGTTGACGGGCTTCGCCGCCCGTGGTAAACCCCGCTTCCTTGTTGCGCGGGGCGCGTGCCTGAACGCACCTTTGCGGAAAGACCTTATCCGCATCGTCTAAAAACACTTACACAACACGCTAACATTGCGATATGAAGAACCAGGTGCCCTTTAGTGCCCGGATGCGGGAAGAAAAGACGTTGATCATCGCCTGTCATGATAGCCAGGAAGAGACCGCAAACGAATTTCACGAAGATGTATTTATCCTCAGCTCACCTGGCAACGTGGTGAGACGCCATAACTACCGGCAGCAGGAAGAGCTGCGGTACTTTGTTGAAGATGAAGGCTGCCGCCAGATCGTAGTGGTGGGTCACCTCCACGATGTGGCGGTGCAGCATATTCTGCAAGATTTGTCAGACAACTCGCCCTATGCGGCATTGGTGTTTAACGGCAACATACGCCTGGGAGTGCCGGTCGAAGATTGTATGGATGCTGCCGCATATGAGCAAGCGCTGGTGGAGCTTAACACCATTCAGCAATGCAACTTGTTAATGGAGTATCATTTCATCCAGGCCCTGATCAAAGCCAGACGCCTGACTATCATCGGAGTAGTAACGGGCGGGGCGCACGGTGAGCCGGCCCAGGTATTCCACAATGGAATTTCTTACAACAATCTTATTTCGTTAAATTAACTTTAGGCGGGCAAAAGACGTCGCCCGTAACGAAACAACTTAACGTTCTGACATGAAGAAATTTCTCTTCGCTGCCGTGGCATGGGCAGCGTTACCAGCTATTGCCGTGTGGGGCCAGGTACAACCGGCTACAACGCCACCAGAACCTGCCAGACCAGCCAGGCCCCCGCTGGAAGAGCTTCGGCTTAAACTGAACGATGACGGCAGTCATTACCTCAAGCTCACATTCCTCAACCAGCTGTGGCTTCGGTACAACGACAGCAACCCCGGCACAGCAGTACTGGGCGATGCTTCGCCCGAGACCTTCGACATCGGTCTGCGCAGGACACGCATTCAGTTCTATGGACAACTGACAGACCACGTGTCGTTCTATTCACAATTCGGTCAGAACAATTTCAACTACCTGGCAGGTCAAACCGCCACCAACAGCGGCAACCGCAAATTCCAGGCATTCTTTCACGACTTCCTGGGAGAGTATAATATTTGGAAAGACAATGACCACCTGAAGCTCGGCGGTGGCCTGACCATCGCCAACGGTTTGTCGCGCTTTAGTCAACCCAGCATCGGCACCATCATGACACTGGATGTGCCCATCTTTGCACAGGCAACCGTAGATCAGACCGACGAGTTCTCGCGTAAGCTGAGTATCTATGCACGCGGCCAGCTCGGCAAGTTCGACTACCGCGTGGTATTGAGCGATCCCTTCCCCATCACCAGCAACGGTTCACCGGCGCCGGCGATCGGGCCTGCAGCCACGTTCGCACAAGTCGGCCACCACAAACAATACCAGGGTTTCTTTATGTGGAACTTCTTTGATAAAGAAGCACACACCACACCCTATATGACGGGCACATACCTCGGTAAAAAAAAAGTACTCAACCTCGAGGCCGGCTTCATCACACAGAAGAATGCCCTGTGGACCAGTGCTGACGGCGGTGTAACGACAAACTACGAAGACATGACCTTGTTGTCGGCAGCGTTGTTCTACGACGCACCGCTTAACATGGAAAAGGGCACAGCCCTGTCGGCTTACGCCGGATACTTCGACATGGACTACGGCACCAACTACCTACGGTATAACGGCAGCATGAATCCTGCCAACGGACTGGTTACTGCGAATGTACCAGGCGCCAGCCAGGGCAATGCATTCCCGATGTTTGGCACCGGCCAGGTCATCTATACACAGATCGGCTACCTATTGAAGAAAGATCTGCTCGGCGAAGGCAACGGTACACTGATGCCCTACGCATCGTTGATGACCGCGGACTACGACCGCCTGAGCGACCGCATGGACGTATGGGATGTCGGCGTGAACTGGCTCATCAAAGGTCACACAAGCAAGATCTCGCTTGATTACCAGAGCCGTCCCACCTATCGCATCGAGGCTGGTAACGAATATGTAAAAAGCAGCACACGCGGGCAGATACTGCTACAATACCAGATCTACTTTTAAAAGATCGTAACGATATGTCTTGCGAGGAGCCCGTCTTGTCATGACACGAAACGCCGGGTTCCCCGGCGTTTCGATTATATACCCTTCATATCCATAATATTACGCTAATCTTACAGTAACCTGCACGATCTATACCGAAGCCGGCAAAAGCAATACTATATAATAATCATGCTAAACCGCTGAAATTCTTACACCAACTGCAACCCGCAAACATTTTCGGCTATCATTGCTGCATTATAAACCCTTTAACAAAACACGTATGAAGAAAATTGTACTAATCGGTGTACTGGCCCTTGCCGCTGGTTTTTCGTATGGCCAAACCATCATCCCTAAAGTAGGTCTTACCCTTTCTAAATGGTCGGGTGATGATGTAGAAGAGGCAAAATTCAAACCCGGCTTTACGATCGGCGCCGGCTTAAACATGCCCCTCGGTACTGGTATGATCTCCCTCCAACCGGAGATCAACTACATTCAAAAAGGTGTAAAATTTGAAGAAGGTGACATTTCTGAGAAGTACACCGTAAACTATCTGGAAGTACCGGTACTGGTTAAAGCTACTTTTGGCGAGGGCACGAAATTCTATGTTAACGCAGGTCCCTCAGTAGCGTTTGGCCTAGGTGGCAAATACAAGTGGGAAGAAGGTGATGAAGACGGCGACGGCGACATCAAATTCGGCGACGAAGACGAAAACAGCGATGATTTCTACATCGAGAAAGGTACTGACATCGGTCTGCAACTTGGCGCAGGTGTGATCGTTGCTGAAAAAGTAATGATCGACGTTCGCTACGGCCTGGGGCTTACGGATCTCTATGATGACATTAGCGTAAAGAACAATGTGCTTCAGTTTACAGTAGGCATTCCGCTGTCTATCGGCGGTAAATAATCCTGCTAAAACATTTTATAGCAAGAGGGTGTCACTTCAAAAGGACACCCTCTTTTTTGTATCCCCCAACACTGTTTTTTGATTAGTTTTGCACGAAACGACAGCGTTCATGCTCAATTTGAAAGAAATCTTCTCGGTGACCCTCATCCTCTTCTCGGTCATCGATATTTTGGGGTCCATCCCCTTCGTCATTACCATTCGCAAGCGCGAAGGAAGGATACACGCCGAAAAAGCTACCATTATCTCGGCGGTATTGATGATCAGCTTTCTTTTTGTCGGACAGTCCATCCTGAGACTGTTTGGCCTGGATGTCGCATCGTTCGCTGTAGCCGGTGCCATCATCATCTTTATCGTGGCCCTGGAAATGATCCTGGGCATCACACTTATCAAAGACGATCCCGACGCCAAAGGCTCAGGCTCTATTGTACCACTGGCCTTTCCGCTGATCGCCGGCGCCGGTACACTTACAACCATCCTTTCGCTACGCGCGGTCTATCAGGAGTGGAACATCCTCATCGGCATCGTCCTCAACCTGGGTTTTATATACCTCGTGCTCCGTTCATCCGTGTGGCTGGAACGTGTCATTGGTAAGTCAGGTTTTGCCGTGTTACGCCGGGTGTTTGGTGTCATCCTGCTGGCCATTGCCGTGAAGATCTTTAAAACCCACGCCCTGTCGTTATGATTCGTATTTATACTGACGGCGCAGCGCAAGGCAATCCCGGCCCGGGAGGTTATGGCGTCGTCATGAAATTTAAAGACGCCGTCAAAGAACTTGCCGAAGGCTTTCGTCTGACCACCAACAACCGCATGGAGCTGCTGGCGGTTATCAAAGGCCTCGAAGCCATCAAAAAAGACGGCATTGCCGTAACCATCTATTCTGACTCCAAGTATGTTGTCGACTCCGTCGAGAAAGGTTGGATCTGGACCTGGCAAAAAAAGAACTTCGACAAGAAAGCCAATCCCGATCTGTGGCAACGGTACATCCCCTTGCACATGAAGTTCAAACCGAAGTTTGTCTGGATCCGCGGCCATGCCGGCCACCCCGAAAACGAGCGGTGCGACTTCCTCGCCGTACAAGCCGCCAGCAAAGGCCCGCTATTGATCGACGACGCATACGAGCGCGCCAGCGGCGTCCGCTAAGCTTCCTCTTCCACTAAGGTGATGCCGAGTGTACTCAGCTCCGCCAAAATAGGATTATAAAACTCCGGTGTGATCGGCATCAACACCCCACGCGCGGCGATCTTGCCTTGCAACAGCAGCCGGGCTGAGATGGCCAACGGCAGGCCTACCGTTTGGGCCATGGCCGTGCGCACCGAGTCTTCACCCGTCGCCACAAGCGATGCCTGAATTGTTTTTTTCACGCCCCCCTGCGTATACCCAAAGCGGTGCCACATCACAATGAAGTCTTTATCCGCAGGCTGCAACGCCCACTTCTTACTCAGAATATGCTCCAGAATTTGAGCCGGTGTACCGGTCGCCAGCCCCACGGGCTCCTCCTCCAGCAACCCCGACCACCGCAGTCGCGTCAACTCCGCTCCGCGCGGCGCCAAAGCAAAACGACGCGTCAACTTATCCTCGACCGAAACACCGGCATCGCTTTCCAAAAAGGCATCGATAAATGCACGGTGCGTTAACGCCTCTACGCCGTGCATAGCATACGTGTCATCACAACACCCTAATTGTACCAATACATCCCACGCCGAACAAAATCCTTCCTTCCGCAACGTGCCGCGCAGCAAGGTGCGCACGCCCTCAAGTCCATACGTATCGCGGTAGCTCAGCGAATCACGGTTGGCATATCCCTCATACGCGCCGTACCCAGGCACGTGCACTGCCGTAATCCGCTTGAAAAGCTGCTGGTAGGGGATATACTTATACTGACCATCGTGCAGGTAACGCGCAGTACTCTGACCGGCCATCACCACGTTGCGTGGGTTCCAGGTAAATTTGTACCGCCAGGGATTGTCAATATCGGTGTCAGGAGCGATCAATCCCCCCGTAAACGACTCAAAGGAAGTGAGCTCGCCGCCATTGACTTTAATACGGTCAATGACCTGCATCGCGCTCATATGATCAATCCCCGGATCAAGCCCGCATTCATTCAGAAAGAGCAGTCCTTTACCCAGCGCTTCCGGATGCAAGGCCCTCATCTCGGGAGATATATAGCTGGCGGTAAGCAGGTGTTTGCCTTCTTGTAAACAATAGCGGGCAATCACCGGATGCAACATAGCGGGCAGCAATGAAATCACCACATCTGCCTGCGCGATGGCTTCGCGACTGGCCCGCTCCTCGCCCGCATCAAACCGTAACGCCCGTCCTGCCGTCGAACCTTCGAGACGTTCGGCGGCAGCCGCGACAGACAGGTCGCCTACCATCACACTCCACGCCTCCCGGGTGGCTTCATTCAATAAGTAAGAAATCAGCGCAGAAGAAGACCGGCCAGCACCCAGAATCAAGACTGTTTTCATGAGAGGTTGTTTGAGATCTCAATGATAGTAAATTACAGGAACTGTCTGACACCGTGACTCCCATCAAAAAAAGAAGTCACGTTGTAGCTACCTTATAGCTACCTTATAGTGACCTTATAGTGACCTTATAGCTACCTTTCGCCATACCAAAGCCATAGCAAAGCCAGGGATACGCCGCAACAAAGCTATTCCAACGCTAGTACCGGCAAGCTATCTCGGTATCTGGCAGGTGTTAAGCACCGAGCGTCAGCGTGGGTGCGTCACCTGTGCCCAGTATGGAGGCGGTCCCCGACCGGCAACGGTAACGTCGTAACCTACGCAACCATACAAACCTCCAGGCTCCACCGACTACCTGATGGACGTAGAAATGCTTTCAAATAGGCTTTTTATAGCCCTATAGAGCTATTTCAATGCTATTTCAATGCTATTTCAATTGTATTTCAATACTATGTCAATACTATTATATATCCGAAGTACCCCTGCCCGACTGGATGCAGGCTGGAACTCAATATTGTCATTCCCACAGCTTTCCCTAGCTTTGATTACAGTAACGCCATAAAATATAACATGAGTAATTTCACCATTCTGGACACTCTTGAAGACCTCGAACCAGGCGACCAGCAGCTCGTACAGGCCGCCGTCAAAGCCTCGGCACAAGCCTACGCCCCATATTCACACTTCCACGTAGGCGCTGCTTTACTGCTCGACAATGGTGTCATAGTGACAGGCGCAAATCATGAAAACGCCGCGTACCCTTCTTGTATGTGTGCTGAACGGGTGGCAATTTATGCCGCTGCGGCGCAGTATCCGGGCATGGCCATCCGCAAACTGGCAGTAATAGCACTACACGGTGGGGTGGCACCATTAGTGTCAGCATCGTCCTGCGGCTCCTGCCGCCAGGTCATGCTGGAGTTCGAGCACCGGCAAAACACGCCGATGGAGGTTGTGTTCCAGGCCCCCGACAACCGGTGGGTGAAGACCTCCACGGCAGCCTCGCTCCTGCCCTTTGCCTTTTCGAAGGATAATCTCTAAAAATCTGCCTGTGACCCTACATCGCCATAAATTGGTAAATTTTGGGGTTTAGCGTATTTTAGTTTACTTGCTCGCCATGAAGTTTCTGCGTGATAAATCTCTCCGCCAGATCGGTCTCTATCTGCTTCTGCTGATCACTGTGCTTTTTATCGCCGAGTACTTCATTCTTCGGCAAAAGATCAATACACTGGACGAGGTCGAACAAAAGCTTGATTTCACCCGCAGCACCCAGCTATCCAGTCAACAGATCTCACTGCGCATACAACGCTTTCGCGCACAAGACACAACAACAGCCATCGACATCCAGGCACGCCTCGTACAACAAGACGCGCAGTTGGAAATATTGGGCAACGGTGGCCGCATCAGCCGCACCGACGTCATCCTGAAGCCGCTGACACGCCTGCCCCGCATCTCGTATGACAACCTCATACGGTATTGGAATCAATATAAGGAAACTGTCACCACCTTACTTCCGGTGCGACAAACAGCTTCGACAACGACAATCACTCCGGCTGCTGTGCCCGCGCCAATCGTTACCGACGATACAACACAAACCAGCGACAGCACACAGGCCGAACCCATGGCGGTCGAACCCGTCGCGGTGGCCGTCGCCGCGCCTGTTTTTGTGCAACCGGACCCTGCCGTGGCAGCCGAGGCGCGCCTGCGGCAAGAAAGCCTGGCCATTACGTTGGGCCATTGGTATGACAATCTCTTCAACGACCTCGAAGACGAAGTGGCCCGCGACAAACGCGCCGTGGAGAACTGGGTAACGATCATCATTCTATTTAACATCGCACTGTTGATCGCGCTGTACTATTGCTTCGACCGCTTTGTGTTGCGCACGATCCGCCAGTTGACCGAGACCTCCGCACGGCACGAACAAGTGTACAACTTACCACCTAACGAGATCGGCAAAATGGCAAGCCAGATCAACGAAACGCTCGAGAGTCTCAAAGACGCCACCAACTTCGTCACAGCCATTGGCCAGGGCGACCTGTCGATGGACTATCGCGAGTCACTTGACAATGGCTACAACCGCGGCAAGAACAAGCTGGCCGACTCGCTGATCGACATGCAGGTAAAGCTCAAGAACCTGAACGAAGAAGAGCGCAAGCGTCAGTGGGCCAATGAAGGGCTAACAAAGTTTGTAGACATTCTGCGTTCGTCGAGCGATAACATCCGCGTACTGGGTGATCAGATCATCGCATCACTGGTGCAGTACACGCGCTCGAACCAGGGCGGCCTGTACATTCTCAACGACGACGACGAGAACAATGTGTACCTCGAACTGGTCTCACTCTTCGCCTTCGACATCAAGAAACACGAGACCCGGCGTATCAAACCGGGTGAAGGTCTGCTGGGACAGACCTTTCTTGAAAAAGACACAAATTATTACACGAGCTTCCCCGACGAATACGTGCGTATCACCTCCGGGTTAGGCGACGCCAACCCCCGGGCTATTTTGATCGTGCCGCTGAAGATAGACACGAAAGTGTACGGCGTTGTCGAGCTCGCATCCTTCCACGAATACCAGCCGCACGAGATTGCCTTCGTCGAGCGCCTCGGCGAGACCATCGCGTCAACGATCGCCTCGGTACAGTCGGCCCAAAAGAATAAACACCTTATTGAGCAGTTCCAGCAGCAGACAGAAGAAATGCGCGCACAGGAAGAGGAGATGCGCCAGAATATGGAGGAGCTGCAAGCCACCCAGGAAGAGATAGCACGCAAAGAGCAAGGGTATATCGCCCGCATTCAATCGCTCGAAGAAGAACGGAAAGGCCTTGTTTCGCCAGCCGAAGCGTTGGATGAGGCTGCCCGCACGTTCCGCACACGGGAGGCCGACTACGTGCAGACCATTGAGTCGCTCAAAACAACAGTTGCCCGGAAGTCCGCGCGCAGTGACGATTGGCAGGTAGCCGAAGAGGTTGAGAAGACCTTCCGGGTAAACCTGGAAGCCTTGCAAATCACTCAGGAAGAACTTAACCGGAAAGTAAAATAAACACGTGTATGCCGGGTGTCAGACGGCCCACCAGTCTGTCTATGCCGTCCCATATAGCTTGAAGATTCACACTTCCGGGTGAGCTTTTTAAAGTTTTTAAATGCCTTTTTTTCAACTAATTAGATTGAATTACTTAATTTCATTACTGTAAGAAAAACGCGGCCTTCGGGTGCTTTTGAACGCGTGTAAGATTTCACTGTCAAATACACCCCCCGGTACGTAATAGCACTTAATTTTGGGTTCCTTTATAAAGACCTGTACATGCTCGACATCGACATTGCCGACCTAAAAAAGATTTCAGAGCTTATTTACCAGAAGTACAACTATGACTTCCGGAATTATGCCATGTCGTCGTTCAAACGACGTGTGCTCCGGATCATGGAATTGAAGAAACTTTCGGTAGATGCACTCCTGAAGAAAATAACAGAACAACCAGCTTTTATCAACGAGTTCCTCGACGAGCTCACGGTAAATGTTACCGAAATGTTTCGTGACCCGAGCTTCTGGCGCATTATGCGGGAAGAGATCATCCCCGCCATCCAGCTCAACCACAAACAATTCAAGATCTGGCACGCAGGCTGCTCGTCGGGTGAAGAAGTAGTGTCCATGTGCATTATGCTCAAAGAGATGGGCATCCTGCAAGATGTGACGCTGATTGCTACCGACCTGGATGTAAACATCCTCGAGCGCGCCAAGCAAGCCACCTACCCGGCCAAGAACATGGAGCTGAATGAGAAAAACTACATCCGGTTCCAGGGTACCAAAAGCTTCAAAGACTATTACCGCGAAGAGAATGGTAACGCCATCTTCAACAAAGAACTTTTCATGAACGTCTCCTTCCGTCGCCACGACCTGGTGCTGGGAGAGATCTTCAATAAATTCGACCTGGTATTGTGCCGGAACGTCATGATCTATTTCAACCAGAACTTGCAGAACGAAGTACTGAAGAAGTTCCACGAGAGCTTGTTCAAGTACGGCTACCTGGCAATCGGTTCGAAAGAGTCATTGATCTGGTGCGATTACGCCAGTCGATTCATTGTCGTAAACAATGAGGAGAAGATATATAAGAAAATAAAAGATTAAGCGAGCTGCACTTCGACGAATGAGTAAGTTCAACCTAAATAACAGCTATAAGGCCGTTGTTATCGGTGGGTCAGCAGGCAGCTTCCAGGGCGTGGTCAAGATCCTGTCGCAGTTACCGAAGGGATTCCCATTGCCCATCATTATGTGTCTACACCGGCTCAAACACGTGCGTAACGGTTTCGTGGAAGCGCTCTCTATCAAGAGCGTGGTACAGGTGACCGAGCCGCACGATAAAGAAAATATAAAGAAAGGAAGCGTGTACCTGGCCCCGGCCAATTACCATATGTCTGTCGAACTGGGACTTCACTTTGCTCTCTCTACCGAAGAGATGATCAACAACTCCCGGCCAGCGATTGACATCACGCTCGGCACCAGCGCCTTTGTGTACAAAGACAAGCTGGTCGGTATCCTGCTTTCGGGCGCCAACAAAGACGGCGCCCTGGGCATGAAACATATACACGATCGCGGCGGCCTGACCATCGTACAGGAGCCGACAGAGTGTATGATCGATACCATGCCGAAAGCCGCCCTGGCGGTGACCAAAATTGACCACACATTGAAGGTGGACCAGATAGTAGAGTTTTTAAAGGAATTAGATAAACAATACCGATGACAGGCTTATTTAACGATCGATATTACCTCAATGTCATCCTGGCAATGTTCTTTATGGCCGGGATTGTCATTTCTCTGTACCTGATCTACTCGCTTCCTGCCGACTTGCGCCTGGCAGACGGCTATCAGTCCGCTTTCACGGGCATCTACCTGACCATCGGCGCAACGTTCCTGCTGGGAGCCCTTACGCTTAGCGGATCGCTACGCTACAAGAAAGAGTTGATCGTCATGCGCGACCGTGTGATCGATGCCGCCCAGGCCAAACGCGACGAAGCCGACCAATCCGGTAAAACATCGATCAGCCTCGAAGCCGTAAAAAGCAGTCTGCAGCAAGCACGCAACCAGAAGGATATACTCGACAGCGGCCTGCAGGCCATCTGCAAGCAGTTGGAAGCCGGCCAGGGTGCAATATACCTCACGCGCGAAGAAGACGGCAAACGCACCGTCGAGCTGCAAAACGGCTATGCGCTCTCCGTAGGAGAAAGCACCGTGATCAAGTTTGAATTTGGCGAAGGCCTTGTAGGCCAGGCCGCCGCCAGCGCCCGTACACTCTACGTGGACGATGTACCGACCGGCTATATCAAGATCATCTCTGGTCTTGGCAGCGCCTCTCCCCGCTATTTATTGATCGTTCCTATAAAACAACAGGCGCAAGTACTCGGAATCATGGAGATTGCATCCTTTACGAATGTCACGGAAGATCAGCGTAAGTTCGTAGAGGAAGCCGCGCAGTTGGTGGCCGATAAAATTTCAACAAAAGCATAGTACCAGCGCCGAACACGATATGATGAAAAGCATAAACATCACCACCAGGATTACGATTCTTATTCTCATGGTGTCGCTCGTGGCCGTCGCCTCGATCAGTTTTTTCAGCTATGATTACCACCAGAAGGCCAACGAGGAAAAATACTCGGTTACACTTGCTTCCCTGGTCGACAACCGCTCAGCATACCTCAATTCCTTCTTCGACAAGGCTGCTTTGGCCGTTCGTATCTTACAGAACTCCGATCGCTTGAAGAGTGGTGGCAGCAGCGGAACAAGTGCAGCACCGGCGGACGACCCGTTTGCAGCCATGATGGCATCTGCCCCCCCGAGCCCTTCTGCTGAACCCGATACTACCAGTGAACTGGAGGAAGAGCCTGCTCCCAGTGGCGGTACCCTAACCGACTACCTCAACGACCAGAAGTCGGTCCTCGATGTAGCCCAGATCACCATCACATCTGACAAAGGTGCCGTCGTAGCTTCTACCGACCCGACCGTCAAAGGAAACTTCATCGACCAGGATGGTCACATCTTTGAAAAAGCTAAAAGCGACATTTATTTCTCGGAAGTTACACGTGACAAGCATACCCGGAAATTTTATTCTTATGTAGCCGGCCCGGTAACAGACGCCAGCGGCGCACAGCAGCTCATCATCGTTACAATCGACCTGACACACCCTTACCGCGTACTGAAAAACTACCACGGTCTGGGCACCAGCGGCGAGTTGCTGTTGGGTCGTCTTTACCCTGGCACGGGCAAAGTGGCCATCGTCAGCCCCCAGCGCAACGACACGTCGTCGGCTATCATCCCGCTAGACACAACCAACCAGTTTATGAAGGGCTTTGCCCAACTGGTAGACGGTAAGTCTATCCCCGGAGAAAGCGACGACCAAAACGGTAAAGCGGTGCTCCAGGTTGGACGCAAACTGTCACACGGCGGCTTCGCACTGATTGGCAAAATCGACGTACAGGAAGTACACAGCCACGACGGCAAGCTTACCAGCTTATTCGTCTATGCCGGTCTGTGCATCGTAGCCCTGGCGGTATTCCTGTCGATGATGTTCTCGCGCTCGCTCATGCGCCCGCTACACTCCATGCGTACCACGATCGGCCTGGTGGCCCAGGGGGTACTGCCGGAAACAACCGAACAACGCAACAGCGACGAGTTTGGCCAGATGGGTAACAAGGTAGACGAGCTGGTACAAACCCTGCGTGGTAATGCCGACTTTGCCAGACGCATTGGTGAAGGCAAATACGACACAGAGTTTACACCCGCCAGCGAAAACGACATCCTGGGTAAGTCGCTCATCGAAATGCGCGACAACCTGATTGAGAACGAGCGCCAGGACAAAGAGCGTAACTGGATCGTGCGCGGTGTCGCCGAAATCAGTGAGATCCTGCGTATGCACGACTCGATCGACGAGCTGGGGGATGACGTGATCAAGTTCATTCTCGAAAAGATCGGCGCGATTCAAGGTGCCTTCTATGTCGTAAACGACGAGACAACACCCGCGCTGATCGAAATGCGTGCGAGCTATGCGTATAACCGCAAGAAATACCTCAAATCGAAATTCAAGTTTGCCGAAGGCCTCGTAGGCCAGTCCGCCGCCGAAAAAGATACCGTATTGCGTACCGAAATACCGGACGAATATGTAACCATCACCTCGGGTATCCTCGGCGACCAGCGCCCGCACTGTATTCTCATTGTACCGTTGATCACCAACGAAGAAGTGTACGGCGTACTCGAATTTGCCGGCTTCCGCCGCTTCGACCCTTCGCAAGTTAAATTCGTACAAGAGCTTTCCCTCATCCTGGCCCGTACCATCTTTAACATCAAGGTGAACGAGCGCACGCGCAGACTGCTGGCCGAGTCGCAGGAAATGAGTAACGAGCTCAAAGAAAAGCAGGAAGTACTGCGCCAGAACGCCGAAGAAATGCAGGCTACGCAGGAAGAGCTGCAACGCTCCAACCAAAAACTGGAAGAGCAGATCGAAGAAGTAAACCGCACACAGAGCCGCATGCAGCTGTTGCTGGAAAACGCTTCCGAGGTTATCACCATCTATGAAGAAGATGAAAGCATCCGCTATATCTCACCCTCGGTAGAGACCATCTTGGGCTACGGCCAGAAAGAGATGATCAGCAAGAGCGACATCGACAAAGTACACCCGGATTACCGCGATACGTTCCGCGACCTCTTCCGCAAGATGAAAGAGCAGCCCGACGAGCGGGTTACCATCCAGTACGAATACCGCGCGAAAGACGGCAGCTTCATTTGGCTGGAGTCTGCCGGCTCCAACTGTATGTCGAACCCCGCCATTCACGGCTTCATCCTCAACTCGCGCGACATCACCGAACGGCGCCGCGCAGAACAAGAGCAGCGTATGCGCTCTAAAATGCAGGCCCTCTCGGAAAACTCACTCGACCTTATCACCCGTCTCGAAGGTGACTCGATCTCGTATATCAACCCGGTTATCCAGGAGTATACTGGCAAACAGCCATCGTTCTTCCTCAACCGCAAGGTGCAGGAAGCCGAGCTGGACAGCGCCGTATTGGAAGGCTGGCTCAAAGTAGTAGAGCAGGTAAATACCACCAACGAAAAGGCCGACACCGAAATGGACTTCCCCTCAGAAATGGGCAAGCGCATTATGCAGGTGAACGCCATTCCGGAATTCGACGAGTATAATAAGCTCGAATCCGTACTGGTAGTATCGCACGATATTACCGAGCGAAAAATGATCGAGCTCGAGATCCAGAACAAAAACAAGAAGATCACCGAAAGTATCAACTACGCAAAGCGTATTCAGACCGCGATCCTGCCCAACAGCAAAGTGATCAGCAAAGCGTTACCCGACTCGTTCATCCTGTATAAACCCCGCGACGTGGTATCGGGTGACTTCCCATGGTTCGTACAGATTAAAGACGAGCTCTTTATCGCGGCCGTAGACTGTACCGGTCACGGCGTGCCGGGTGCATTGTTATCATTGATCGGCTACTTCCTGCTGAACGACATCGTGCGCAGCCGTAAAATTACCGAGCCGGGCAAGATCCTCGACCTCCTGGACGAAGGGGTTACCACAACCCTCCGCCAGGACGAAGACTCCACGACAAAAGACGGTATGGATATCGCCCTTTGTAAGATTAATATGGAGACCCGCCAGGTGGAATATGCCGGTGCTCACCGCCCCCTGTACGTCATGAAAAATGGCGCGATGGAGGAGGTAAAAGGCAATAAGTTCCCCATTGGCGGCGGTATCTATAAGAACCAGACTAACTTCACCAATACAAAGATCGAGCTCAGCGCAGGCGATTCGATTTACTTCAGCTCCGACGGATTCCCCGACCAGTTCGGCGGTGCCGAAGGACGCAAGTTCGGACCGAAACGTACGCGCGAGATTGTTGAACGTGTCCACACCGGGTCTATGAACGACG
>JAESGK010000424.1_pt1 | contig 17120 bp, 19 predicted proteins | sample 9269681 | NCBI WGS metagenome assembly JAESGK01 (sample SAMN14515347, study PRJNA621673) | algae metagenome | isolation source: Timaviella obliquedivisa GSE-PSE-MK23-08B and co-occurring heterotrophs from... | place: USA: Grand Staircase Escalante National Monument, Utah | collected 2006-08-15
ATCGGTGGAAGAATTGAGAGAGCTACTGGATCGCCTCCTGAATCAAGGAGAACTAAAGATTAAGTGGCAACGAAAAGTGAAGAACAAAGGAAATGGGCTACTTGCAAGTTAAATGTTGAGTAGCTTAGAACCCAAAGGCGAAGTATCTTGGAACTTTGAAAAGTTTTTGGTTAACAAAAAAGGTGAAGTTGTGGCGCGATATAAAAGTGCGATCGCCCCTAACGATGCTTCGTTGATAATGGCGATCGAAACAGAACTCGCCCAATAAGTTTTAGAGTTTTCAGAAAGCCCACGCAGCTACTCCCCTAACCATGATGAACTTCTTTCGTAGAGGCGAAGAAATGTGATTACGTGCGAATGTATCTAGATTTTTTGAGGAAGCAGAACCCATAACTGAATATTGAAATATTAAGAAATATTGAGAATTCTCAGCTTAGTTATTTACATTATCGAGCCGAAAAAGACCCTGCGCGTGGAATGGTTAACCGTTTTTACGGCTCAGAGTGGACTGAAGAACACATTCATCGGCTTTCGTTTGACCTAGAGCGGCAACACGCGATCGCCTCTGCCTAAGCCTTTGAGGCTCTTTAACTTACTCCTATTGGAGTCAAAAAATCTACCCGATGGCGATCGACATTTTCTTTATCATTCTGTTGTCTTTGTAACGTATTGCTAACTTCCCTTCAAAAACGATCCAACGACATAGTATAAAACAATGATAGAAGATAAGAAGAGCAGGGATTGGTTGGCTCAATTATTGATTCACCAGACTCTCTAGTGGTTTAAGTCGTGTAAAGCTTTCCATACTTTTTTCAAAGTTGGAGTTTTGCCTCAGGCTTACACAACACTCAATTTGAAACTAACCATACTCAAACTAAACACATTAGGAGATCGAGTTTATGTTGGACGCATTTGCAAAGGTAGTCTCTCAGGCTGACGCTCGGGGCGAGTACCTAAGCTCTTCTCAACTGGATGCTCTGAGCGCCATGGTTGCAGAAGGCAACAAGCGCATGGACACCGTTAACCGCATCACCAGCAACTCTTCTACGATTGTTGCAAATGCTGCTCGGTCGTTGTTTGCTGAACAGCCTCAGTTGATTGCTCCCGGCGGCAACGCTTACACCAGCCGTCGCATGGCTGCTTGTCTGCGCGATATGGAAATCATCTTGCGTTACATCACCTACGCAATGTTCTCTGGCGATGCCAGCATCTTGGACGATCGCTGCCTCAACGGTTTGCGTGAAACCTACCAAGCACTGGGCACCCCCGGCGCTTCCGTAGCAGTAGGCGTGAAGAAAATGAAAGAAGCTGCGATCGCGATCGCTAACGATACCAACAACATCACCCGTGGCGACTGCAACAGCCTGATGTCTGAATTGGGTAGCTACTTTGATAAGGCTGCTTCTGCTGTTGGTTAATTTGGTTTCTTTCCTTTTACAAACCCTATCGGAGATACTCGCATCATGAAAACACCTCTAACCGAAGCAGTCTCTACTGCTGATTCTCAAGGACGTTTCCTTAGCTCCACCGAAATCCAAACTGCTTTCGGTCGTTTCCGCCAAGCTGGTGCCAGCATGGAAGCTGCTAAAGCTTTGACCTCTAAAGGTGAATCTTTGGCTTCTGGCGCTGCTAACGCGGTGTACCAAAAGTTCCCATACACCACCACGATGCAAGGCCCTGCGTATGCTTCTAGCCAAGTTGGCAAAGAAAAGTGTGCTCGTGACATCGGCTACTACATCCGCATGGTGACGTACTGCCTCGTAGTGGGTGGTACAGGCCCCATGGATGATTACCTCCTCGGTGGTTTGGCTGAAATCAACCGCACGTTCGAGCTATCTCCTAGCTGGTACATCGAAGCGTTGAAGTATGTCAAAGCAAACCATGGCTTGAGCGGCGACCCTGCTGTTGAAGCGAATTCCTACCTCGACTACGCTATTAACGCGCTGAGCTAGTCTAGAGTTTCGCCCGGAGGGATTAGCGATCATCGGCAAATAGTCGAAGATTGTTAATCCCTCCGGGTATTTTTTTGTCCTCTGGGTACTTTTTGCCTCATGCCTTCCCTGCCAGAAGAATCTCAACCCGACCTGACTATTGAGCAAGCGATCGCCAACCTGCAAGGCGAAGATTTAGGGCTACGGGTTTATGCTGCCTGGTGGCTCGGACGCTTCCGAGTCGATGCCCCTGAAGCCATTGATACTTTAATCACAGCACTCACCGATGAAGCCGATCGCACGGGAGTTGGCGGCTATCCGCTCCGCCGCAATGCGGCACGGGCGTTAGGGAAGCTGAGCGATCGCCGAGCCGTTCCCGCTCTCATCACTGCCTTAGAATGCTCCGATTTTTATGTGCGAGAAGCGGCGACTCAGTCGTTAGAAATGCTAGAAGATCCGTCCTGTCTACCTCAGTTAATCGCGCTGTTGAATAATAATGTATCCGGCACTCTTCCTGCTCCTGAACCACCCCAATTAACGCAGCCTTTCGATGCCATTTTAGAAGCCCTGGGTACCTTGGGTGCAACCCATGCAATTTCTGATATCCAGCCATTTTTAGAGCATCCTTTGCCCCGCATTCAGTATGCAGCCGCGCGGGCAATGTACCAACTCACGCCTGGTCAAGCTGCGACGCAATATAGCGATCGCCTCATCCACGCTCTCTCAGGTGACGAACTTCAGCTTAGACGAGCCGCATTAGCAGACCTAGGGGCGATCGGCTGTTTACCAGCAGCAGAGGCGATCGCCCAGACCCTGGCAGAAAATAGCCTCAAACTCATCGCCCTCAAAGGACTGCTCGAAAAACAACTCCAGCAAACCCCGCTCCCCGATTTATCGGCAGGAGCCATCAAAGTCATGGCATTGATGGATGAATTATTGTAAGAGTTAAGTATGGGATTTTACCCTTCACCCTTTCCCCTTTCCCCTCATGTCTGAACGTCTCCAAACTCTTATTCAAACTGTCGAAGCCGCCGATTCATCAACGCTCCTCATTGATGCTGTCCAGAATTTAGCAGCCTCTGGGCTAGAAGGCGCAATTCCAACGTTAATACAGGCACTGGGCTACAACAATCCGGGAGCCGCCGTTGCCGCCGTGGATGGGCTGATCCAAATTGGCGAACCTGCTGTGCCTGCTCTTCTTGCTCAACTCGATCAACATAACTACACGGCAAGAGCCTGGGCAATTCGGGCGCTGGCAGGCATTGGCGATCCGCGCGGATTAGTAACGTTACTGGGTGCTGCTACTGCCGACTTTTCCCTTAGCGTTCGTCGTGCCGCTGCCAAAGGATTAGGCACGATGAAATGGCATTGGTTTCCCAAAGATTTGCTAGAAATTGCCCAAGAAGAGGCGCTAGAGTCGTTGCTATTTGTAGCGCAGCAGGACGAGGAATGGATTGTCCGATATTCCGCAGTCGTAGGATTGCAGGCACTAGTAGGCGCGATCGCCACTTACCCAGAATGGCGATCGCAAATCCATGCCCAGTTTGAGCAAATGACCATCCATGATACTAGTTGGGCAGTCCGTGCCCGTGCGTGTGAAGCCCAGCGCCAGATCAAGATTGCCGTTCAACCCCTTCAGCCTAAAGATGATCAGCCCTCTAGCCTGCAATCCCATGATTGGGAATCGGTTTTAGCCAAACTCTACGAACGTAAGGGACATGAGCGATTGGTGTTGTCTGAAGGCGATCCTCGTCGATATCGAGATTTGGCAGTGGCGATCGGACGCAAGGTTTAGACAAAATCAAGAAAAAACTCTTGAACGACGAAGATACGGTTGTGCAAGGCTCAGCCGCTGGAGCGCTGGCTCGGACAGGTGAGGCTGCTGTCCCGGCGTTGCTGCAAATTTTAGCTGCACCCGAACATCCTGAAAGCATTAAGGGACATGCGGCCTCGGCGCTTGCCTTCATTGGATCCGAAGCAACAGATTTGTTGTATGAAGCGCTGGATTCTGATTCTGTGGATGTGCGTTGCCCTGTGATTGGAGCGATCGCCCATGTTGCCCAAGAGCAAGCCGACGAGCGATCTTCAAGGTTCTTGTTGCTGCCCTCACCGACCCCGAAACCGTCATTCGCACTGAGGCAGCCTCGGCTTTAGGGCAGATAGATTATGCTCCTGCTATTCCGCATTTAATTCTGGCGATGAAGGATAGCGATGTGGAAGTGCGAAAGGCGGCGGTGAGTACGCTAGAAAAAACAGGCGATCGCGCTGTCATTGAAAACTTGCAGGTAGCAATGAATGATGAAGCGGAAGTGGTGAGAACTTTAGGCAAAGTTGGCGATCGTTCAAGTAGAAAGACGCTTAGGAGTTGCGTGAGAATAAAACACCAGTGAAATGCATTGACTTTTCAGCCCCCTAAATCCCCCATTCTGGGGCAAGACTTCCGAATCTTTCAAAGTCCCCCAGAATGGGGGATTTAGGGGGCGGTTCGGGGCGTTATTTAATTGCAACTCCCTTAGTAGAAGACGACTGCGGATAAGAGGTTTTGATGAGTGCTGAATGAAACTATGAATCTGCTTAGCGCCCCTTTCCTTTAGGAAAGCAGAGGAACCGGATTTTCATACTTTCATTCAGCACCGCCCCTAGAAACTACGTCACTGCAAGATCGTCTTTGACACCATGCGAGTCTTCTTGCGATCGCTTTCCGAAAGTTGCTCGCCCTCCTGCAACCGCGTCGCATTATCCTGTAACACTGTTGCTGCCCCTTGATCGCCCATCTGCAAAGCCGTTTTTGCCGCAGACTGCAACATCGTTGCTGCCCCAGCCCGATCGCCTGCCTGCAATTTCATCTCTGCAATCTGGGTTTGCCGATACTTTGCCAACGCCAGCACATGCTGTTGTACCTGCACATTTGGGTCAGGCTGGTACACCGATAAAATATTCGCCTCTACTGGAATCCGTTCAGAAGCCAAATCTTGCTGCCCCGAAGCCGGATCGTCGTAGCGCACTTGCAGGCTGGCGATCGCCTGCTGCCCTTCGCTCAGTTGCCCCGTGTATAGATTTGCCAGCACCACTCTGGGAGCCTCCATCATTAAATCGCCTAACCGGACGACACAGCTATCTGCTTCCTGAATGAATGGAAGTTCAATAGTATCGGGAACCACTTGAGCGATCGGCTTTAACTCAGCTAGGCGAACTTGAGGCGCTAGAAAAAGATGGAGGTAAGCATTCGTTAGTCCCACAGATTGAATGCGATTGAAGAGGCGATCGAATTCGCTCACCGCCTCTTCAGGTTTGGCAATATAAGACAGAGAACCCCCTGCTTCGTCTGCAATCTGCTCCAAAATATCCTGGTTCCAATGATCTCCAAAGCCCAGCGTACTTACCGTGAGGTTGTAACTAGCCGCAAGCTTTGCCAGCTTAATGCAGCGATGATTATCACCATGCTCATTTTCGCCATCGGTTAACAGAAAAGCCTGGGAAATTGTATCCTTCTTGCCCACCGCCAACGCCTCAATGCCCATCAACATCCCTTCATCGATCGCCGTTCCACCGCTGGGCTTCAGCTTGTTGATTTCCACTTTAATAGAGGCAGGGTTTTCAATGATCTGATTCGGCACGATCAGCTTGGCTTTGTGGTCGAATGCCACGATGGAAAGGCGATCGCCCGCCGATAAACTATCGACAATGCGGTTTGCCGCCTGCTTCACCGTTTCTAGCGGACGACCCTGCATTGAGCCGCTGTGATCCAAAATGAGGCAAAGATTGAGCGGTGCAGTTCTGCCGCCCGGAGGAGCGATCGCCGACAGAGAAATCGCCAATTGCCGCTGGCTGCTAGGTTGCGCCGCGTCCAGGTTGGCATCACTTAAAGCAGCCTGTAAACCCACTCTCATTGCAAAAGCTCCAATCGCTGAATGTTTGAGTTATCGACACTAAAAAGTCAAGACAAAAAATATTTCAAAGAGATTCTCAAAAAAGTTGTAGAAGGTTCGGAAGTCCCCCATTCTAGTACATTCAAAAGCAACGCCTCGCTTTCAGGATCACGTTACTATGGTAGGAATTATTCCATTCTTTTAGGCACCACGCTATGAGTTCACCCATCCAGGCTGTGCAAGGTCAGTACTATGGCGAGGCCTCCTATCGCACCCCACCTCCTGACCTGCCCTCCTTGCTGCTAAAGGAACGGATTGTCTATTTAGGGGGTCCCCTTCACTCGATTGATGATGTCAAGCGGGAACGAGGCGGAGACATTACTCAACTGATTATGGCGCAGTTGCTCTATCTACAATTTGACGACCCCGCCAAGCCGATCTTCTTCTACATCAACTCTACAGGCACCTCCTGGCATACTGGCGAAACCATTGGCTTTGAAACCGAAGCGTTTGCAGTCTGCGATACCCTCAGCTACATCAAGCCGCCTGTTCACACCATTTGCTTGGGTCAGGCGATCGGTGCTGCGGCAATGATTTTATCAGCAGGCACCAAAGGCTTCCGCGCTAGCTTGCCCCATGCCACCATTGTTCTGAATCAGCCTCGTGGCGGCGCTCAAGGACAGGCAACCGACATCCAAATTCGGGCAAAGGAAGTACTAGAAAATCGTCGTGCTATCCTCGATATCTTTTCTAAGAACACGGGACAAACGCCAGAGAAGATTGCGAAAGACACCGATCGCACCTTCTACCTCACCCCCCATGAAGCCAAAGAGTACGGGTTAATCGATCGCGTTTTAGAGAGCGCCAAAGATCTTCCTAAACCGATGGCTGCCCTCGCCCAAAGTTGATACTGGTTTTCTGAGCAATTTACCTATGAGAGTCCCATACCGAATTCCAGGTAGCAACCAAACCCAGTGGGTTGATTTGTACACCCGCTTGGCGTTTGAACGCATCATTTTCTTGAATGAAGCGATCGATGATAACGTCGCTAACTCTGTGGTGGCGTTGATGCTATATCTGGAGTCTGAAGATCAGACAAAGCCCATTAGCCTTTACATCAACTCCTCTGGCGACCAGATGATGGCAGGGATGGCGAGTAGTTTGTCGGCAGGCATGGCGATTTACGACACCATGCAGTTGATTAAGTCACCCATTCACACGATTTGTCTGGGTCAAGCAGTCGGTAGTGCAGCAATGTTGCTTTCCTCCGGCGTTAAAGGATTTCGCGCCAGTCTTCCCCATGCCGAGATTGTGTTAAACCCTTCTTTCAACCGTACCAGAGGGCAGGCAACTGACATTCAAATCTATGCTAAGCGGGTTTTAGAAGATAAACATACCCTCTTGAATTTGCTCTCGAAAAACACTGGGCAATCTGTCGAAAAAATTGCCAAAGATCTCGATCGCACCTTCTACCTCACCCCGCATCAAGCCCAGGAATACGGCTTAATCGATCGCGTAGTAGAAAGCACGAAGCATCTTAGACCCGTGGCGGCGGCTCTGACTTAACTTCTTCAGCCCTAACTTTTAACAAACCTAGGAGAATCAACCTATGCCTATTGGAGTCCCCCAAGTTCCTTATCGTCTCCCCGGTAGCTCCTATGAGCAATGGATCGATATCTATCAGCGGCTTAGCCTGGAGCGCATTATTTTTCTCAGCCGGGAAGTAGACGACAACATTGCCAATGCGATCGTTGCCTCCATGCTCTACCTCGATTCTGAAGACCCCACCAAGCCAATCCGGTTGTATATCAACTCTCCCGGTGGCTCGGTCACGGCAGGCATGGCGATTTACGACACCATGCAGCATATCAAGTCTGAAGTGGTGACCATTTGCGTCGGTCTGGCGGCTTCTATGGGTGCATTTTTGCTGACTGCTGGCGCTAAAGGCAAGCGTGTAGCGCTACCCCACGCCCGGATTATGATTCACCAACCTTTGGGTGGCACCGGACGGCAGCAAGCCTCAGATATTGAAATTGAGGCGCGGCAGATTTTGCGAGTGCGCAGCGAGTTAAATATGTTAATGGCGCAGCACACAGGCAAATCTGTTGAGCAAATTCAGAAAGATACCGATCGCGATTACTTCCTATCTGCTGAAGAAGCCATGAATTACGGCTTAATCGATCGCGTCATTACTGAGCATACTGCTTAAGCTCTAGCTGGCGTTTGTTTAAGGATGGGAGATAAATTTCTCTCTTGAGGTCTGTACAATTTAGCGTTGTAAGTGGCAGAATGTATCAAAATTCTGCCATTTTTTTACACCACATGGATCTTGCCGACTGTTACCGACTTTTAGGGTTGAGGACTGGCGCTTCTTACGAGGCAATCAAGGCTTCTTATCGTCGGTTAGCACGGCAGTATCACCCCGATGCCAATCCTCAAGACCCCGATCGAGCGAAGGATAAGTTTATTAAGCTTACCGATGCTTACAAACATTTGATTAGTGTTGTGCCTCCTGCGCCTGCTGTGTCGCCAAGAGCAAAACCTAAGCCTGCTGCTCCAGAAATTAAAGTAACAGTGTCTCAAACGGTTGCTACACCCTCGCCTCAGGTAGATCCTCCATCCAAACCGCAACCTTCTCGGAAATCGCCTCCCGTTGAGTTCAATCCAGACCTATCGCTAACCGATCGCCAGCTTAAGGAAAACTCTTACGAGCAATTGCAGAACTTCTTGCGCGAACAAAGATTCCCACGGGCGATCGCGCTAGTCGAAGGCTTAGCCCAGCGAATGCCCCACGATAGCGAGGTGCGGCAGTGGCAAGCCATTACTTATCAACGCTTTGGGCGATATTTAATTGGACAGAAGGAAGGCGATAAGGCGAGAGTCTATCTTAAAAAGGCTTTGCGAACTGATCCTCACAACAAGTCGCTGTGGTACGAGGTAGACCGCGAGTTTCGCCGCCTAGAGCAAGTAGAAATCTATTGACGAAGCCGCGTAGAGCAAGTTCAACGGTGATTGTGAATGACAGGCGATCGCACAGCAAGTACAGAGCTAACAATGGCAGTGCGATCGGTGATTTTGCCATTGCATTGCCTAACATTGGTAATGCGACTACCAACATTGGCAATGCGATCGCAACGCGACCCATCAGCCTGGCTCACTATGCCAATGCTGGGACTGACAATCATCATCGTTAGATTCTCCGTAATTATGGGGCACTGCTGTAGTTATGGGCACTATAGAGGTGCTAATCATTACACAGTGAGTTAACGATGCCTACTCAAGATACCACTCGGCGCTTGTCGCCCCAAATCCTTGACCGCGATATTGATGCATTACATGGACTACAAACGGTTCCTAGGTACGATACGATTCGCCCGGAAGCCAGTTTAGGCGCTTTGCAACTTGCCTACCAAAATATGTTGGCGCAACAGCAAGTAGAAACTGAGCGGCAATTGCTCTCGAAAGCGGCAGCAGATGCGGCGCGCCTGGCAGAGTGGGAGTTTCATAAAGCGATATTGTCGATGAAGGAAGTCGTTGTGGGTCAGTTTGGCTCGGATAGCGATGCAGCGCAGGCAGTGGGCTTGAAGAAAAAGAGCGATCGTAAACGTCCGGCTCGGCAACGAGTGCTGACACAGGTCACATAGCCTCCACGGCTCTCCCATTTATAGAAGTCACAGCAAGGAGATAGGCAAGGCTTATCTCTTTTTTTTGCCCCTAGAATTGCGCGCATTGATAAGATAGCTGGGCGATCGCTGGAACTGGCTGATAAATGTGCTCGAACCTACTATCCTCATCCACAAGACTATGTGCGATCGCACTGGCTCCTAGGAGCAGCCCACCGAGTCAACCATCATCTAGACGAAAGCGACCACCACCCCAACGAAGCCCTAACCCGCTGCCGAGCCATCAATTCAGTAGATACTGAAGCCGACATTCTGCTCGATCTTGCCCGGTTGCGCCTCGACCAAAACCAACCTGAAGAAGCGCTGCGGCTGGCAACTGAAGCCCAGGAGATTGCCCAGCGCAGTGGCTACGTCCTGCAAGAAGCAGATGTGCAGTTGTTTTTTGCCGAACGGGCACTGGAGCAGGGCGATGTGCCGAAGGCATTGGGTCATGCCAGGGAGTCGCGGCGGTTGGCGACTTGTGATGGCGGGGAGTTTGTTTATAAGGTGACTTATGATGCGGCAGGGGAATTGTTGCACAGGATAATGGGGCAATGAAAAAGGCTTGAGAGATTGTCTGAAAAGCCTAGATTGCTGACCGATCCGCCCCCTAAATCCCCCATTCTGGGGGACTTTGAAGCAGAACTGGCTCGGAAGTCCTGCCCCAGAATGGGGGATTTAGGGGGCGAGTGTAAGAGGCTCTGATACTTTTCAAACATCCTCTTAGCTAAGATCTAGCATCATCCTCAGTAACCGTAAGGTGCCACCTAGCAATAAACTGAGCATTGTCTACTCTAAAGCCTCTGCGATCGCTTCTTCCAATTGCTCTTTGCTCAACGTTGTTAGTAAAAAAACCTCCTGAAACGTCTTGCCTTTCCGTGCAATCAGCTTAAAGCCGCCCCGAATCGGCACCGACACCTTAATGTTGAGGCTGTGCATATTAGATTTAGTAGAACCCAATACTGCCGGAGTAATGGTTTGAATCCCTTCGCACTCGCTCAATTCGGTCAGGATGGCAATCAATCCTGGAATATGGGTGGAATGATTCCAGACCACTCTGCCCTTTTGCGGTTTGTCTGGTTTGCCCATAATTCTGTGAAAAGATTCGTAAACGAGAGAAAGAATGCTTGTGGCGATCGGAATGCCATCATATTGTAGATGAAAGCAAAGAAAACATTCTGTCTAATATTTTGCAGAGTAGAAAGCTTGTGTCAAAGCCACCGACCTAATGCATAATGGCTATGCCCATCCAATACTCTGGCAGAAACCGCCACTATTCCCGGAGGAAGAATGCATCTAGAGGAACCCCAGGCAAAACCCAAAGCGCCGACCCTGCGCCCCTATCAGAGTCAACTCATTAAAGACCTCTACGTTGAGTTGGGCAAAGGGCACCGACGCATTGCCATTATTGCGGGAACTGGGGCAGGTAAGACCGTCATTGGCGGCAAAATTTGCGCAGATACAGCAGCGCGCGGCTGTCGGCTACTATTTATTGTGCATTTAGATGTTTTAGTGGGGCAGACCTACGAAAAGATGCAGGCGTTTGGGCTGCACTGTGGCTTCATTAAAGCTGGGTGGAAGGAAGACCCAGAAGCGCCGATTCAAATTGCCAGTATTCAAACGATGGCGCAGCGAACTTGGTGGAGAACTTGGAAGGCGCACGTCGTGTTTTTTGACGAAGGACATACCACAGTTTTTAGCCAAGTCGGACAAGACATCATTTACGACACCCATCCCCGTGCCGTGCATTTAGCGATGACAGCAACGCCCTATCGGTTGGGCAAAGATCAACTGGGCGATCATATGGAAACCCTAGTCGCTTCACCCGTACCGTCAGAGTTGCAGAAGATGGGTTTTCTGGCAACGATGAAGTATTTTGGAATGCCGAAAGATACACAAGTTGACTTAGAAGGAGTACGAACACTTGCTGGGGATTTTGATGAGCGAGATTTGAAAAATGCGTGCGATCGCCCCGAACTTGTAGAACGCATTGTCGAAGAGTGGCAACGCCTCACCCCGAACAAACGCACGATCGCTTTTTGCGTCGATGTGGAACACGCGCGTCACGTTGCCGAAGCTTTCTGTGCAGTCGGCGTAGCGGCAGATGTGGTAGATGGCAACACACCCATCAAAGAACGCCATCGGCTATATGCTGCGTTAGGATCAGGCGAACTTTTAGTGCTAACTTCTTGCAACGTCATTAGCATTGGCTTTGATGAACCCAGCGTCGAAGTTGGGCTGCTGCTGCGTCCTACTCAATCGCGGGCGCTCCATCAACAGCAAATTGGACGAGTAATGCGGATCTCGCCAGCAACGGGCAAAACCCACGGCTTAATCCTGGATCAAGCAGGCAACTTGCAACGGCTGGGATTTCCTGAAGACATCCAGGAGTATCGCTTGCCCAATCGACGAGAGCCAGGTGAGGCGACGGCGGCTCCAGCAAAGCAGTGTCCGCAGTGCAATCAGTTGGTGTGGGGATTTGTGGTGCAGTGTCCAGGGTGTGGCTTTACGTGGGAAACTGAGCCACAGGTGAGGATAGATGATTTAGTAGAGGTATTGACCGAAACGCAAATTCGGGAAATGCGGAAAGAGGAGATGATGGCATTTTTGCAGGTGCATCGGCGGCGATCGTATGAGGATGGTGCTGCGCCGACTTGGACAGAGAATAAGTTTAGAAAAGAGTTCGGCTGTTCGCCTGATGTGTTGTGGTATCGAGGGCTGATTTTTGGAAAACGTCCGACGAGGCAGGATCAGGTAGAGTATCAGAATTACTTGGGGGCGATCGCCCAGCGCCAGGGTAAATCTATTTCCTGGGTGATTGACCAATTTCAGCAAGAGTTCGGAGTCGGCAGCTATCAAGAAGCGTTTTTACGTTAGGACTTTGCAATATGATGGGCGATCGAATATCTGAACGAGTAGGTGCATTCATTCTTCGCAAAAACAAAAGCCTGTATGAGTTATTGCTGTTCCATCATCCAGATTGTCAGGATGCGAACATTCAGATTCCAGGTGGCGGAGTAGAGGCAGGAGAATCGATTGAAGCAGCGCTTTACCGAGAAATTCATGAAGAGAGCGGATTGACGAATCTTACCATCATTCGTAAGTTAGGCGAATCGCGGCGATGCTGGTTAGATACAAGTGTAGAGTCTTGTCGGCATTATTTTCTTTTAGAAGTACAAGATACTGTTCTTGAACAATGGGAACATTGCGTTCATGGTGACGGCATAGACGCTGGACTAAAGTTTTCCTATTACTGGCATCGTCCGGCGATCGGGTTTGTTCTACCTAAAAGCAGCGGTCAAGTATTTCTGAATCCCAAACATATTCCTGAACTGTTCTCCTAAGATTTAACCCGCCTAAATCTTTCCTGCGCCGATTGAAACGCTTCTTTCATCACCGCTTGAATTTGCTGCGGATCAGGTTTCTTTCCACCCATTAAATCCCCAAAGTAAAGGCAAGCTCCTTCACCCAGCGACCAGGTATAAGCTGCTGCCCAAGATGCTGCTATCACGCTGCCAAAACCAGGGATAAACTTGACCAATTCTCGCCCGACTGCTTGAGCTAAGAAGCCCCCGGCGATCGCACTTACCACGCCACCCGCCTGAGAAGGGGTCAACGTTTGCCCATACAATTTCCCCAGTAAGCCCACCATTGAAACTTGTAAAGCCGTCAAAACGGGCATGGTCGCAAAAGGTAGGGGCACAGCCGCCAATGTCGCCGCCATCACGGTAAAGGCTGTCATATAACGGTGCGCCGTATCGCGGTAAAGCGTGCCAATTTTGTCACTAGCGCCTTCGTCTAAAAGCTGATAAATGGCTTCCGATTCGGCTTCGGGAAGCATCTCGGCAAGAGCCTCTCTAAAGGCTTCCAAACCATAAAAAACAGGCTCATAGCCATCTTCTTCCAGGGTGAAATCGATGAGAATGGCGGCATCATAACAGCCCGTGAACGTAGCTTTGAGGGCAGAAAAAATGCGATCGATTTCTTCAGAAGCGGGAGGGTAGGGCGGATGGTCGGCGTTGGGAGGATAAACTTCGTGGAGACAAGTAACAGCTAGAAGGCAGGGAATATCAGGGTGTTGCTGCCGGATTTCTTGAGCAATTTGTTTGAGGCTATCGGTGGCGAAGTCGCTAATTTTAACGGTGAGGATTAAGACTCTGGCTCCTCTGCTTTTTTGTTGGAGATCGCCTGCTAACTCTTGAGCGATCGTCTGAGTATCACGGCTAATATCTCCCAAACCAACAGTATCTGTGAAGATAATCAACGGCAAATCAGCAGAAGGATAGGCGTAGCGTTGAGTATGCTGAGTATGAGGACGAAACCCTTGCCCAATAATTTCAGCCGAAACCCCAGTTAAACCTCGCACAATTGAGCTTTTACCCGATTGCGGTTTACCAACTAAGACAGCCTCCGTCGTCGGAAGTTCTGAACGGACTCGCTCTAAAATTTCGGCAACTTGAGCTTCGTTGATGCTGAACCATTGAGCAGGGTTAACCTTTACAGGCAATATTTTTCTTACACGGTTTGTCACACCCTCCATCCAAGAAAGCGGCTTGCTAGTAGATTGAGTGGCATCCGGCTCGTGTGGTTCAGGCATAGAACAGGGAGTCTTTGGAGTTGGCTTAATTTTAGCTGAAAAGTCTTTACTGCTCCAGTTCTCTTCAAGGCGGACACATCCAAAACTTAACTTTAGCTTTCGAGTCTGATGAGCTACTGGCGTGGTTGAACGGCTACAAATAATCTGTTCTACGATGCCGACTAACTCTGCTAGTCCACTCCAACTAAATTGTTCATGCTGCTTTTGCGCCCCTCACCTCTTCTAAATCACTTCAGAATATTCAGGCAAGCTCAATACCTATCCTCAGGTTTCTTGACCCAGATCCCTAAGTTGCTGTTTTATTCTTTCAATCTCATTAAGTAGTTGCCTTACTCGACTATATGCAGCTTCGTCATAAGATGCTGATAACTCACTGCTTAAATTATCAAGGGTTCCAGATAATTCTCTGCTATAAGTGTCTACTATTTTATTTGTTAAAGCGTTAGATACAGCTTCTGGATTTTCAGGTTGAGTGGGATTACTTGGACGAACTAGAACAGGTAGATTTCGCTTCACCTGGGCACTGATATAACTCTTAGTCTCACTAGAGCTGACGGTATTACGCAAATCTGTTATGAGAAGTTCTTGCTTAGCTTTCAATTGTTCTCCTACATCAGTAAAAGTTTTTGTTAAAGTAGCCTCTAGGTTTTTCACCTGTTGTGACAAGACTGCAAATTCCTCGTTCAATCTTTTACTTGTTTGAATTCTTTCTTGCTCTTTTGCAGTTAACAATGATTCTGTACTTTTTAACTGATCTGACAAAGTGGATAATCTCTCGTTTATCTGTATTCGTTCCTGAACTTTATCTGCTAATGCAGACTCTGAGCGAATAGATTCAAGAATTTTGGAGTTTTCTTCTGAAGAATTACTTACTCGTTCAATCCTACTAACTAAGAAATTGAGAGCTTGCTCTACTCGATCTCCCTGCTTCTGAGCCACTGAATTGTGTTGAACAGTTAAGTTTTTAGCTGTATTGATTTCATGGATAATTTCGGTAGAGTTATCATCTCTATTGTTATCGTCTAATAGGAATATTCGATTGACGATGAAGAAAAGAACTCCAACCGCTAGAAGCTCAGAAGCCAAATTAATGGCAATAGATTTTATAGTTTCTTGAGCAATAAGATAATGACCAGTAAAAGCTATGACTGCCGAAAGCAGCAGTAGCAGCAAGTAGACAGCTAACTCGTAGCGCTTTAACTTAAGCTTATCCATTCATAGACAACCTTCGTGGAACTGCCCCACCGAGGACTTGCGACATAACTCGTTTTTAGAGAAAAATTTTCCGCATATTACCTTAAATTAGGCAGAGCGGCAGAATCTTTCTGTATAATACGCCAGCTAAGGTGGATCAGCAGAATCTTTCTGCATATTTTTAGATTTTGTCTGGCTATCAGCGATCGCCCCTCCACTACCCCTACTTTAATTACTGCCCTCATTTTTTGAGTCGTGCTGCTCCGCAGATACCGCAAGGGTCGCCTTCCAGTTCCTGATTCTTTGTTGCTTGTTAGGACATAGCTTTGCTATACTGAACAACGTTTGCTGGTGTAGCTCAGTTGGTAGAGCAGCGGTTTTGTAAACCGCCGGTCGCAAGTTCGAGTCTTGTCACCAGCTTTTATTTTTATCCTATAATTTTCGCCTAAACTTTTGTGAGTGAAGGACAAGTCACAGTTTTTTGGTTTGTCCAGTCGGTCAAGTTTTGTGCATCACGGTAGTGGCGAGGAGTTTTCAGCAAAAGCTGCCAAGCTTTGTCAGCCGGAATGAGATTGAACTGCTCAGGGTAATGAGTTTGCAACAGAGTTTGTACCTCTGGATAGTAATCGGAATTTAGACCGGGAAAAAGATGATGCTCGGTATGATATGAAAAGTTAAAATGCAAGAGGTCAAAAACTTTAGGCATTCTTAAAGACACGCTGTTAAGAAGCGGATCATTCACCTCGGTCATCGGGCAAAGGAAATGATTGGTGTATACATAAAACATAACTCCAGCATAGCCAGTGCTAATGGGAAGCAAGTAGCCCAAAAGAATGCCGATGGGATTGTGAATGTACAATAAAATGCTGAGATGAATCGCGGCAATCCAAAAGATTTCGATCGCAATAAGTCGGCGTTTGGCAGGGCTAACGACAACGGCAGCAGGAACATAATCTACATCGTCGCGGTTAAAGAAAAGGATTGAGGTTAGATGCCGAAAAGTATGGGTTCCCCAAGCTGTTAACATGCCAAAGGCAAGGAAGACCCCATTGACTTCGGCGGAAGGAATGACCAGATTTTGGATCCATTTGCCCCAGGTGTTATTTTGCTGAACCAGGTAGCTGCGATCGGGATCTTGCAGTGAGTTTGTTTGAGTATGGTGTTTGTGATTGTGAACCGCTTTCCAGAGTGTAGGCGGCATCCAGAGCAAAGACAACCCAATCAAAGCAATAAAATCTACTAAACGAGGATTTTTAATGACGCTGCCGTGCATCATATCGTGACAGGAAAACAGCAATGCCACGACGCTATTGCCCATGATTAAAGTGAGTGGTAAATAGAGCCAAAGCCAATAGATTGACCACAGATTAAGATGTTGAGCGATCGCCCATCCTAACAGCAAAATGAGAACATTAATCCCCAAAATAATCAGCTTACTAAAGCTCGGTATAAAAGCTTCTGGGGGCAGCAATGGGCGCAGAAATTTTACGTAATCTAATTGAGTTAGCATGATTCTCCAACAATAGAGGGTATATGACCTTTCGTTGAACTATCGTTGGATCATTTTCACTTAAAAATGGTGGTTGAGTATAGGGGTTAAGCTAAACTCCAGCACCCATTCAGTAACAAATTTCTCTCACGAGTCTGATATAGCCTAACAGAGTTTGGTGAGGCTGAATTCTGTTAGCACAGTTGTTCTATAGATGTTCTTAAAAGGAGTTCGGGTGTAATCATAGAAGTCTGTTAGAGGATGTTTGAAAAGTTATGGCAAGTCAGATTTTACGCCAATCGCCTCACCATAATCCGGATCATCGCCAGATAGATCAGAGTCTCTGAGGTCTGCGGAAGGTGTTCATAATCTTTGTTC
>JAESGK010000428.1_pt1 | contig 17033 bp, 14 predicted proteins | sample 9269681 | NCBI WGS metagenome assembly JAESGK01 (sample SAMN14515347, study PRJNA621673) | algae metagenome | isolation source: Timaviella obliquedivisa GSE-PSE-MK23-08B and co-occurring heterotrophs from... | place: USA: Grand Staircase Escalante National Monument, Utah | collected 2006-08-15
ATGTCCGTTGGGCATCTTGCCATGTTTATGAACTTTAGGATGACCACAGAGTCGGCATTCCATGACTTGAGGGGAGGGATAATTTGTTCTCTAGTCTACCAAAACCACATCATTCTGATGCACTACCCTTCGTTTATCTTAATGACGGGGGCTGACCTCATGGCTGTCGTTGATGGAAGAATAGACTTTCTTGCAATGCTTGTGAGGAAGAGACGACACGCTTCTCAAACTGGAAAAGTTTTGTTGGAGGTTAGTGAGTTCTAATAAGATCCAACTGTTTAACAGTTTCATTGCCCCTTCCTACTAAGCCTTTAGAACTATCTAATTGATTTTTAATTCTCTAAAGCAAATGCAGCGGATCAACATCGATCGCCAAACTGACTCCTGGAGGACAGTGCGATCGCATTTCTCCTAACTCCATTAGATTCAGGCTTTCGTCCAATCCGCCTTTCAATAAAATCTGCCATCTGTAACGTCCTGCTAGGCGCTCGATCGCGGCTGGGGCAGGACCTAAGAGTTCGTAAGAGGAATGATTCCCCTGGATTTGAGTTGCGAGGTCTTGAGCGGTTTGGCAAACGGCGATCGCATTTAGCCCGCTCAGTCGTAGTAAAACTAACCGTCCGTAGGGTGGGTAATTAAGGGTTTGCCGATATCTTAGCTCTGCTTCTACAAAGGAGCGATAGTTTTGCCCTTTGACGGCTTCAACGACAGTATGCTCAGGTGAGTAGGTTTGCAGGATGACTTGTCCCGGATCCTCTCCACGTCCGGCACGTCCGGCAACTTGGGTTAGGGTTTGGAAAGCTCGTTCGCTGGCACGGTAATCGGATAGGTGCAGTAGCCCGTCGGCGGCGACGATGCCGACTAGGGTGACTTGGGGTAAATCGATGCCCTTGGTCAGCATTTGTGTGCCGACTAATAGATCGGCATCGCCCATGGCAAAGCGGGTCAGCAGTGCCCGGTGGGATCCTTTAGCGCGGGTCGTGTCGCTGTCAAACCTGAGGCAGCGCAGGTTAGGAAATTGGCGGCTTAACTCTTGCATAATGCGTTGGGTGCCGCTGCCGAAATTCTTGAGGTAGGGAGATGCGCAGGCAGGGCATTGAGGGGGATGGGTTTGTCCATACCCACAGTAGTGGCAGCGGAGGGATTGATAGCCGCCTTCTTGGGCTTGGTGGTAGGAGAGCGAAACATCACAGTGTGGGCATTCCATGACGTGTCCGCAGTCACGACAGGAGACGAAGGTGCTGTGTCCGCGACGATGGATGAAGAGGATGCCTTGTTGTTTTGCGGCGACCATTTGTTCGATCGCCAATTGCAGCGATCGGCTAAAGATGGAGCGGTTGCCGTGCCGGAATTCTTGCCGCATATCTACGACTTGAATAGGAGGCATGGGGCGTGATTGGACACGATGCGGAAGGGAAAGGTAGAGAGGTGTTGGAACTTTAACTCTTAAATTTTGAACTTCAGATGGGATCAGAGAAGGCTGAGTAGTGGTGAGCCAGCTTTCTAGAGAAGGGGTGGCAGAGCCCAGGATGAGCGGGCAGTCGGCTAGTTCGGCACGCCATTGAGCAACAGTGCGGGCATGGTAACAAGGAGCAGGTTGATCTTGCTTAAAGCTGCTGTCATGTTCTTCATCTAAGATAATGATGCCCAGGTTGGGAAGTGGGGCGAAGATGGCAGAGCGAGTGCCAATCACGACTTGAGGGGTGCCGCTGAGCATTTGTCGCCAGGTGTCATAGCGTTCGCCATTGGAGAGGGCGCTATGGTAAACACGAACGCGATCGCCAAATCTTGCCCGAAAGCGATCGGTGAGTTGGGGCGTTAGACCAATTTCGGGAACGAGGACTAGGGCAGATTTACCTTGGTTGAGTAAAGGGGCGATCGCTTGAAGATACACCTCTGTCTTGCCCGAGCCAGTAACTCCGTGTAACAAAGTTGGAGTATATCCAGTAAGGTTGGAAATTGCTCCTACTGCTACTGTTTGCTCTGGTGTGAGTACTTTGTTGTGGTCGGTAATTGGATGAGCGCTAGATTCTAGCCGTAGGACTTCTTTCGTGTGAATGACCACGCAACCCTTGAGTTCTAAAGTTTTGAGGACTGAAGAACTAGTCTGGCAAGTTTGCAGCAATTCCTGAAGCCACATTTCTCCTCCTTGTCGTTTTAGTACACTAAGGATTTCCTGTTGACGGGAAGTGAGGTCAAGCAGAGGTAGATTAGCGACCCGTGTGACGGCTTGCTTCTGCTTGGGGCGAACGGGAGTAGGGGCTTCGAGATAGCTCTTGACCCAACCTCGTTGGATTAGGTCTTTTAAGCCTCGATTTGCGCCTCGGATCTGACGCTGGATGTATTGCCAGGAATAGTCGCCGTTTTTCTGAGATTGAAGCAAGGTGAGAATTTGCTGGGCAGTGGAGTGTAAGAAGACAGTTGCGCTTGGAGGGATTAAGTCGGGCTGAAGGCAAATGCGGCGCTGCGATCGCCCCAATAATCCTGGCGGTAATGCGACTTTGACGACTTGCATCAATGGTGTGCAGTAATATTGTCCGACTCGTTGCAGTAGCGTCCAGTAGGTAGGTGGAAAAAAGCCTTGGCTGATGATATCTTCGACGGGACGAACAGCAGCAGAGTCAAGTTCTGGAGGGAGTTGGTCAATCAGAGCGATGGCGATCGCGCCGACTTGCTGTGCTCCAAAGGGGACACTTAACACATCACCCGGCTGCACTGATAAGTCGGCAGGCAAGCCATAAGTGAATAATCCTTGTGCGCTAGGGCAGTCTACTAAGACTTCTACCCACTGTCGCGCTGGCATTGAATATTCTGTTCTAGGCTCAGCAGCTTTAGGATTGGATAGACTAGCGGGTGCAGACATTGGGAGTTGGGGAGGAACGGATCACCTAGTCGTTGAGATTTAAGAAATGATCTAATGCATTTTTACTTAGCTTAGGGGAATATCCCAATTTTGTTTCAACCTCTACAGTAACTTGGCGAAAGGAGAAGCGATCGCTCTCTGTAGGAAGTTGTCATTGAGCAAAACGAGAAGACCCTTGTGAGAATACTAACCCACTGCATGGGCGATCGCTCTTTATCCTTGAAAAAGTCTTACCGCCTAATCATCCATCTACAGCGATCGCCCTAACTAACAGTTGGTGTATATTGCCTGCGAGTGGCGATCGCAAACAGCAACACGGCAAAGGTCAAGCCCCCAGCCAAATACAGCGGATAGCTATGGGTAGCAGGATTATTTTGGTTAACTAATAATCCTGCAATGATTGGACCGAACGCGTTAGATACGTTGAGGTACGAGGTATTTAAGCCAATCACTGTCCCTTGTGTCTCTGGCGTAGCATTAAGTGAGATCAGCGTCGTAATCATGGGTTGTACCAAAGAATTGAACAGTGAGAAGATAATGCTAACGCAGACGAAATAAACGACGTTTGGAAAGATAGGCATTAAGGTAAACGATACGCTACGGATAAACACAGCCAATAGCAGAATATTCACCAAACTAAACTTGCGGGTCAATATTTTAATACCCAGAAGCTGCATTAATACTCCTAATACACCAAATGCAAAGAACATTAAGGTTAACCCTTTATTGTCTTGTCCTAACACTTCAAGGAAGTAGGGTTGGAACGCAAAAGTGAATATGGTGAAGGTTGTGCCAATTAAAAAGTTAATCACGAGCAAGATACCGACCTTGGGAATGGCTAGCCCAGTAATTAAGCTGCTCAAACCTAAATCAAAAACATTGTGGGACTTGTCGGCTTTGGTAGTAAGCGTTTCGGGCAGAAAAAAGATAGTGATGATCAGGGCGATCAAGGCGATCGCGGATGATACTAAGAAGCCAGCCCCCAAGGAAATCTGCTGTGCCAATAGGCTGAGGGCGGGCCCTAAAACGAACCCTAGCCCAAAGGTTGCGCCATAAATTCCAAACCCTTTTGCTCGTGTCTCTGGAGTTGTGACATCTGAAATAACGGCTTGCGCCACAGAGGCATTGCCCCCAGTGATGCCATCTAAAAAACGTGCCAGAAAAAGAATCGTGACGGTGGTAGCGGTTCCAGCGAGGAAGTTAGCGAGCACGGTTCCGGCTAAGCTGATGATTAGCAGGGGCTTGCGACCGAAGCGATCGGATAATTTGCCGATGACAGGAGTTGCAAAGAATTGGGCGATCGCATAAGTCGAAAACAATAAGCTGGTTTGAAAATCATTAAGCCCGAATTGCCGACCATAGAGGTAAAGAATGGGAATGAGGATTGTAAAACTAAGTGAATTGGCAAAGGCAATTAAAGCGATGATCCAAAAGCTGCGATTCATATCATGGCTAATTTTTGAGCCTCATTAGTATCACATATCTGATGATTGAAGAAGGGTGTAGGCTAAAGATTGAATTGCCGATATGTAATGACTTCCCATGCCTTCTGTTTCTTTAAACCAATTGATTGCTGCGGCTCGTTCTGGCGATCGCCTGATCAGTTTCCCAACCGATACTTTGCCTGCACTAGCCGTTCGACCCGAGCGATCGACTCTGATTTTTGAAGCCAAACAGCGCAGTCTAGATAAACCGTTGATTTTGATGGGAGCCGATGCGACAGATCTTTGGGAGTATGTGCAAGGTAGCGCTGCCGAAATGGACGTTTGGCAGAGTGTTGCCGCCCAATATTTTCCAGGAGCACTAACGCTAGTGTTGCCAGCCAGCGATCGCTTGCCGCTTGCCATCAATCCTACTAACCCGACGACGATTGGTATTCGGGTGCCCAACAACGGCGTTGCCCGCTATATCCTGACCCTAACTCGCCCCCTGGCAACCACCAGTGTGAACCATTCTGGCGAACCGCCCTTAGAAACTCTAAGCGATATCAACACCCAGTTTCCTGAAATCTTGACCCTATCGTCTGCCGAACTAGCCGAACTAGAGAGTACCCTAGCCCCCTTCAACAGCACTCCTATAAAAACTGGAACCCCTTCCACCGTCGCCAAATGGACAGGGCAGGGGTTCCAGATTTTGCGGCAGGGCGAGATCAAGCTAGAAACTTGATCGCCCTGCTTTTAGATTTTCCTGCTCCTTTAGAGCAGCGCTAAGGGGGAATCTAAGGTCAAATCTAAGTCTGTATCAGGGTCAATAGAGATTAGCGTAACCCGATTGCGCCCCAAGAAGGTGGCAAGCAACGTACCTACTGCGCCGCCGCCCAGCACTTCTTCAGTAGCAATAGCGCGATCGCCTGTGACTGCTGCAACCCCTGCTGCTGCACCCGCACCCAGCGCTGCCCCTGCCAAAAGCTCCAGCACATTAGAACCCCGACGCACTTCTTCGGTCTGAGTCATAAGCTGAGACGTGGCGTTGATTGGCATCTCGGTGCCATCAGGCATAATTAAGGTCTTAGCAAAGAAGCGAGCGCCTTTATTTTTTTCTACGCGCAACTCGCCCACAACCTCGCTATCGGCAGGAATGAGTAGCTTGCCCGCAGCTGATGTGATGTTGCGATTGATTGTGAGTGACACAGGCACCGGGTCAGGTTCTTCCATCGACAGCAGAATCTTATCGGCTGCGTCGTAGCGAGTTGGGATGGTTGTGCCAACGGGAATTTGGGCTGATGCTTGACCGATAACATAGGGCGACATTACGGCTGTCACATCGCCAGCACTCGCCATTGCTTGATAGATAAATGCTGCTACTTCTGACCGGGTAGCGGGGCGAGTAGGATTGAGATATTGGGCGTTGGGATAGTTGACAACGATTTTCTTTTCGGTGGCAGCAGCAATGCTGTTACGTGCCCAGTCAGGAATGGAGTTAGCATCGCTGAAAGACTGTAGCGTTGTGCCTACTGCACTGCTAGGAGCATAGCCTAAGCCACTAGTAAGGGCAACCAAGACTTGAGCGCGAGGAATGTACTCACCAGGACGGAAATCATTTTCAGGATAACCACTCATGAACCCTTTAGAATAGGCATCACGAATAGCAGCGGATGCCCAGTAGTCATTAGGAACATCTTTAAAATTAACGGTATTGCGAACCGGGTTGCGATTGAATGCGGTACGTAGCATGGCGGCGAATTGAGCACGAGTTACGGGCTCATCAGGACGAAAGCTGCCATCGGGAAAACCTGTTAAAATGTTGCGGTTTGCCAATTCTTGAATGTAGCCATTTGCCCAGTAGCCACTAGCAACATCGCTGAAGGTTGTTGCGGAGCGGGTTTGAGCTTGGGCTGAAACTTGCATTGCTAGGGGCGCAGCGGCTCCTGAGATTAAAGTTAGCGCAGTAAACAAAGCAGTGCTCGACTGCATGAGATGAAATTTAGACATGAAAAATACCCTCTAGGTTCTTTCGATAATTGGTAATTGTGTGAACTAACTTTGCCTTGCGCGTCGGGTGGGTTAGTTTCGCTTATATCTGATTAGACACTTCTGAATGAAAAAGGTTCCGGAGAAACTTTGACTCGACTCAAGACAGCAGCTATGCTGGCAGATGAATTCTGGCTAAATTAAGGATTAGAAGAGAAATGCGATCGCTGATAATCCATTAAAGTATTCCCTGAGAAGAGCTTTTGCAAACAGATTGCTTGTAAGCGGTCGCCCTAAACTATTTCAGTGGTAAGAACCCAACTCGTTGAACCGTTTGTTGTCCTTGAGCCGACAACACCAGATCAATAAACTGCTTGACTGCTTGACTAGTTTTTTGGGGCACGACAAGATACACGACCCGACTTAAGGGATAGCTCCCTGCTTTAATGGCTGTTTCATCAGCAGGCGAAACCCCTTCAATGGAAATGAGTCGCACCGTCTGCTGGTTGACCGCTTGAGCGACCGTTGTGTAGCCAATACCGTTGTTCTCTAAGGCTTGTAACATTGGTGTGGTTTCGTCGCGCGGGAGCGTCACAAAGTTGGGGCTGTCGGGGGCAAAGGCTTCGCCCAACAGCACTACATCTTTAAAGAAGCTGCCTGTCCCGCTAGCCGGAGGACGGTTAATTACTTTGATCGGGAGATCGGATCCGCCTACCTGCGACCAGTTAGTAATTTGTCCTTGATAAATTTGCTTGATCTGTGCCAGCGTTAAGCTGCCTTGAAACGGATTATTAATGCCCACCACAATGGCGATCGCGTCTCGCGCAAAGGGCACAGCTTGCAGCCCTGCTTGCAGTTCACTGCCGCCAATAGGACGAGAACTGACTGCCATCACCACCTCATTCTTGAGCAAATTCTGAATGCCCTGGTTGCTGCCGTTGGGTTTGCCGTCGGGTACACCGTAGGTTGTGGGGATGGCAGGATTAACCTGAGAATAGGCAATCTGAAATTGTTTAATGAGTGCTACTAATGTGACGCTGCCATCAATAGTTAGTACCTGGGGGTTAGGCTGAGATGTCTCTATCTGAGAAAGGCTGAGGTCGGGGTTGGGCGGCGTAGTGGATTGCCCTCCCAACTGCTCCCCAGATTGCCCAGCAGATTGCCCAATCGGAGACTGATTAACTGAAGATTGTTCGTTTCTTGAAAAAAACTGTCGACCGAAAAACCATAGCCCACCGCCGATAAGTCCCAATGTAATCAGCAGAGAGAGGATCAGTGCCCCCGTGTCTTTGTTATTTCCTTGCGACATCGTTAGTTTCTCCAAATAAGTTTAGGTTGGCGTAGAGAAAAAGCAGCACGCGCCCTCGATTATCTCTAAATTCTGAAGTTAAACCCGCAATGCTGAGGCAAAACGTTCAATTCCATTTAAGTCTGTATGAATCTCGATCGCTCGATAATTTCCCTGCTTCTCTAATAACTGACTGACTGCCTCAGCTTGCCCTGCCATCATTTCAATCAACCAAGCTCCACCCGATCGCAAATAATCTGGAGCGACATTGACCAATTGACGAATGCAATCTAGTCCATCTTCGCCGCCATCTAGCGCTAGATGCGGCTCGTGCTGAGCGACTTCGGGCTGCAAGTTGGGAATAACATTGCGGGGAATGTAGGGCGGGTTAGAAACTATGCCACTGAGCTTATGCTGAAGAGAGGCGATCGGCTCAAACCATCTGCCTTGGTGAAATTGAATCCGATCGCTTAAGTGTAGCTGTTGGGCATTGTATTGAGCGATCGCCAATGCCAGTTCGCTCACATCTACCGCATGAATTGCAGCGTGAGGGAAAGCATCGGCAAGGGCAAGAGCGATCGCGCCGCTTCCGGTGCCCAAGTCCACCCAAGCGCCTTGACCCAATGCTGGATCAGCTTGTACCGTGGCGATCGCTAAATCAATCAGTTCTTCAGTTTCGGGGCGGGGAATCAGCACCGCAGGCGAAACCACTAGGGAAAACTGTCGCCAGGTTGTGCTGCCCACAATGTACTGAACGGGCAAGCGGGTTTCTAAGCGCTGTTGCCAAAGTTGGGTGAGTTCGGTAAGGGGAAGCTTGAGCGGCAACTCGGCTTGATTTTTGAAACTTTCTAGACGAAGGGAGAGGCGATCGAGTCCTGCAACTTCTTGTAACAGCCAATCGACTTCGGTGGGGAGAACGTGGGCAGCGACCGCCTGTTGCTTGGCGATCGATCGCCAGTGCCATAACTCCAGACCTGAAGCGCTTGAGGGCATAAAATGCATTCGTCAGATTTACCTAGTACTCTAAAGTCTATGAGGTTTTGATTCGGGCGAGCGATTTTATGAAAGGAAAATGGCGCTTTCTTTGGCTAACTGGGTTAGTGCTACTGTGGTTGCTCTGTAGCGGCACGGCGTTGGCAGGTTCTCTGTCTGATCGCCTTGCTTCATTTCCAAGCTGGCAAGGCAGACCGCTGACACAGGCTTCTCAAGGCGATTTAATTTACCCAGACTGGTTTATGGGTCGTTGGCAAGTGACGACAACTTTAATTGATATGGTTGCGCCTTTTGCTCCAGATTTAACAACGCCTGGATTTGAAAGTAATCGGCAATTTATTAATAAGCCTATTCTTTTCCCAGTACGGTTTGTGAAGGAGAAACAAGGGTTGCTGAGTTGGGGGAAGTCAGGGATTATTTCCGATCGCGCGTTTAATGGCATGAGTTTAGCGAAGGCTTATTTGGGCGATCGTCCTGTCCTAGCTGTCAAGGTCGATCCAACTAACCCTAACCGCCAAATTACCTTGCTGCGAGATGAACGCGAACTCGTTTCTACGGTTACTGCCCGCGCTACAGAATCGACCGAACCTCTTCAGTTCATTACCTCAGAAGTATTCCAGCAAGAGTTTCGGAGCGTTAGCCAGCTTTACTTTAATGAGGTAGAGAATACGACTGCTTATCAACGGCAAGAGGTGGACAATCCGGCGATCGTGGCTGACCAGGTTACAGCGATTTATCTGTCGCCCCAAGACCCAGATTATTTCAAGACTCTGGAAAATCCCTTAGGTGAGCCTCGTCCTGTGGCGCTATATCGCTATCGCTTAGAGTTTGTAAAAATCTTGGATTAGGGTTTCATGCAAAGAGGGGCGATTCTCTTGTGAAAAATCGTCCCTCTTTAGATGCCAGCAAGATTAGCGGCTGTTACTCAACGCTGACGAATACTTCTGGGTTTTCACAAAAATCAATGCCGTCTTCTATTTCTTCGGCTACCGAGTCGTCTTCAAAAACGGCTCTGACATGGTACATGCAAGGGTCGCCTTCTTCCACATCCTCATCTGCCCATTCAAAGGAAGCCGTTTCACCTGGCGCGATCGCTTCATATACAATGTTGTCGCCCCACTCTTCTTGGTCGGCATCATCTACATACAGTTCCGTAATCGTGTTTTCTGTATCGTTAGTGACTGTGAAATTGTACATCTGCTCTTCTGCATGGGCAGGCATGGCAATCAATAGAAATGAATATAGGGGAAACAGTCCGCCTATCAACATCCGAGAAATATTTTTAGCTTGAAACAAAGACTTATGCGACATGGATTATCCGTAGGTAACAGGTAATTTTTAAGATGATTTAGACAGAGATCTTTGCAAAGAAACGATCTTTCCTGCGATTTGCTAGTCATCCTTCATTACTTATAGGCGCTGCTACAAAGCAATCAGAAGCGTGAAAATACGAGTCAATTCTGTAAAGCTGATTTGAATCAAGAAACCCAAGAGCAATCTTTTGAGAGATTGGGTCTGGAGATTGTCTGAAAAGCTCTCTTGCGGCTACTGCTAAATTTCCGTGTTGCAGAGGTCGAAACGCTAGCCAGAGTATACAACAGGGCTGCATCTAGATTAATGTCAGGAAACACTGACATGAAAGGAGGAGTGAGCTATCTTTTTAGTTCATTCAAAGCAGTCTAAAGTCTTTTCTGAAGAGCATTACAGCCCCTTTGTCGAGAGGGCACTAAGTTTCTTAAAGTAATTCATCTCCATAGGTTCGTTTTAGGAACTTTTCAGTAGAGTTATACAGGCTTATATCTGGCGTACGTGGGTTTTGTGGGATAGGGTTCACCTCCTACGGAAGGATTTTCTTCAGTCCGCGGTAGAGTGTGTTATTTTCTGGTGTGCTGACTGGTCAATCCCAATCATGGGTGGTGTGTAAGGAAAGGCGGCGATGTTTGAACTGATTACTCAAATCATTATTTTAGCTGCCATCTATTTCTTGGTCAGGTTCGTTTTGCTCTCATTTATAGAGCGGAAGTATCTGACTTGGTTGGGTGGCATTGTTTTAGTTTTGCTCATGGTTCTGGCGTTTTTAGAACCTACGAACAGAACTGTCGGGTTGCTGTGGGGCATCTTGTCTTTTCCCCTACGTCCCTTAGGTTTGGTGTTGATCCTGCTAGGATATGCCGTTCGTAAGGGGTATAAGCAGGTGGCAGGTGCACAAATTATGGCGGCATTGCTGATTTTATTGGTTTGTAGTTTGCCTGTAACGGCATATTTGCTGACTGCCCAGTCAGAGCAGAGGCAATTGTTAGAAACAAGGGGACAGCAAGAGGTTACACCTGCTCGTGGCGTTGAGGCAATTGTGGTGCTGGGCGATGGTAGTTCCCCCTCCGATCCCACCTATCGGATTCGTTCTCAGCTTAGTACAGGGGAAGATGGCATTAGCGTGGGACAGCGATCGCGCTTATTCTATGCGGCTCAACTCTATACTTCTCAGAGCGATCGCGGCAATGATCCTTTAGTGATTGTCAGTGTTGGCCCTCGACCTGTCGAGCAAGAAGGCATTAGCGAAACCGCTTCTATTACTGATTTATTGACTGCAAATGGTGTACCAGAGGATCGCATTAGGATTGACTTAGAAGGAGTTGACCCACGCACCAGCGCCATTGTCACCCAGCGACTGTTGGCAAGTGATGATTCAACGACCAGAGTGCCGATTATGGTTGTCGCTCCAGTGATCAATATTCGGCGCGTCAGTTCGTCTTTTGCCAAACTGAACTTTGATGTGATTGCCCGTCCGACTGATTTCTACGTCTTTCAGCTTCAAGGAGGACTGCGGTTGGCGGCTGCCTCAGACTTAATTCCTAATGTTGAAGCATTGGTGATTACAACCCGTGTAGTAGATGAGTATTTGGCAACGGTCTATTATTTCTTGCGAGGTTGGTTGGTTGATCCGTTGGCAGTCTAATTAAGGTGAATGCACTAGGATATTGAGTGGATCGTTTTTCATCCCCCATTCTTGATATGCTTTCTCCTCGCCTCCGCAAGCTTTTGGATTATCTGCGCCCTCACTGGCGGCAAGCCTCTTTTGGGGTGTTTTCCCTCATCATTGTGAATGCTTTGGCGGTTTACATTCCACTGCTGATTCGGAATGGACTAGATGAGTTACAAACGACCTTCAGCATGAGCCGCGTCATTTTTTACGCGGCTTTGGTTTTGGTTTTGGGAACGTTGATGTGGGTGGTGCGGATGTCATCGCGCATCTCGCTGTTTGGCGTGGGACGGCAAGTAGAGTTTGACTTGAAACAGCGTATTTTTAATCATTTGCTGACGCTGGAGCCGGGCTATTTTGCAGTGAATACACCCGGAGATTTAATTAGTCGCGCTACTAGCGATGTGGATAATATTCGCCGCTTGCTAGGGTTCGCGGTGTTGAGTTTGGTCAACATGGTGTTTGCCTATGCGTTTACATTGCCAGCGATGTTTAGCATTAGTGTGCCGCTGACGTTGGCAGCGATCGCCATCTATCCTGGTATCCTGCTCCTTGTCAGCTTATTTAGCCATCGTTTGCGGAATGAGCAGTTAGAGGTGCAAGAAGAAACCTCAGGACTGAGTGATTTGATTCAAGAAGACATGAGCGGCATGGCGTTAATTAAAATCTACGCTCAAGAGGAAAATGAGCGACGAGCTTTTCGTCGCATGAATCAGGAGTTGCTAGAGGCAAACCTAAAGCTTGCTAAAACCCAAAATACGTTGTTCCCGCTGCTGCGTGGATTGGCCAGCATTAGTCAGTTAGCGCTGTTGGCATTGGGAACAGGCGCGATCGCTGACGGTTCTCTTAAGGTGGGCGGGTTTGTCGCGCTGTTGTTGTTTGCCCAAAACCTCGTATTTCCTACGGCTCTTTTAGGATTCACAATTACGGCTTACCAGCGAGGCGAAGTCAGTATTGATCGCCTCGAAGCCATCTTTTCTAATCAACCTAAGATTCAAGATCCTCCAAATGCGTTGGCATTAAATCGCTCAGAAGTAAAAGGTTGGTTGAGGGCGGAGCATCTTACTTACACGTACCCAGAAGCAGAAAGTCCGGCACTCAGTGACATTAATTTCTCAATTGAGCCAGGCGAGACAGTGGCGATCGTGGGTCAAATTAGTGCGGGTAAGAGTACATTGGCGAATACGTTAACCCATTTGCTAGAGGTGCAGCCAGGGCAATTGTTTTTGGATGGATATGATATCACCCAGGTGCGGTTAAAAGATTTACGAGGGGCGATCGCCTACGTTCCTCAAGAGAGTTTTCTATTTAGCACAACGATTAAAAACAACATTCGCTATGGCGATCCTAGTAGCGAACAGCCCGAAATTGAATGGGCAGCAAAACAAGCCCAACTCCACCCCGAAATTCTTAACTTTCCACAGCAGTACAAAACCATTGTGGGTGAACGGGGCATTACCTTATCAGGCGGGCAGCGGCAGCGGACAGCGTTGGCACGGGCATTGTTGGTCGATGCACCCGTACTTATTCTGGATGACGCGCTCTCTAGTGTAGACAATCAAACCGCCACCCAAATTTTGCAGAACCTTTCAGAAGGCACCCAACGAAAAACGGTGTTATTTATCTCCCATCAACTATCTGCGGCTGCCGCTGCCGATCGAATCCTCGTCATTAATCAGGGAAGGATTGTGGAAATGGGCACTCATGCAGAGTTATTAACGAAGTCAGGGTTGTATTTATCTCTTTGGGAGAAGCATAAACTGGAGCAAGTACAGGTGAGCTAAAGTATTGCCACAATGCTTCAACTTAACCACCGCTAACCTTGGCTTTGTACCCTAACTTGCTCAAAACCTGGACTAGTCTTTGGGTGTGGTCGCCTTGAATTTCGATCTCCTGATCTTTTACAGTGCCCCCTGCGCCACACTGACTCTTAAGTTGCTTGAGTAAATCTGCTAAGGTTTCGGCGTTAGCTTGTAACCCTGTAACTACAGTTACCGTTTTGCCTTTTCGCCCTTTACGAGAAGCTTGAACCCGCAGGTTTTGCTGAGCAGGCGGTAGGTTAGCAATGCCTCTTTCCATTGCGTCTGAGTTGGACTGGGTGCCAAATTCGGAATACACAACCCGATTTTCAGATTTCTTATCTTTTGTCATATTGACCTCGCTGTAATTCAGCCTTCAATCCCTATCCTTACCTCCCTTATAATGAAGGTTATCCTCATTATTTCCTAAGCTTGTGACAACTACTCCCATTTCTTTCCAAGCTAGTCAAACTGCTGCCAATCCCCTCGATCAGCGTCCTGATGCTTTAGGGCGCTTTGGTCAATTTGGTGGCAAATATGTCCCTGAAACCCTGATGCCAGCCTTGGCAGAATTAGAGGCTGCATTTCATCAATATTGGCAAGAAGCAGAGTTTCAGCAGGAGTTAAATGGTCTGCTCCGAGACTATGTGGGCAGACCCAGCCCGCTTTATTTTGCTGAGCGGATGACTCAGCACTATGCGCGCCCCGACGGGACAGGCGTACAAATTTATCTGAAGCGGGAAGACTTGAACCACACGGGCGCTCACAAGATTAACAATGCGCTGGGACAAGTTTTGCTAGCAAAGCGGATGGGTAAACAGCGAATTATTGCCGAGACGGGTGCGGGGCAGCATGGCGTGGCGACAGCGACTGTTTGCGCGCGTTTTGGTTTGAACTGCATCATTTATATGGGCGTGCATGACATGGAGCGTCAGGCGCTCAATGTGTTTAGGATGCGTTTAATGGGGGCAGAAGTTCGTCCGGTAGAGGCAGGCACAGGAACTCTTAAGGATGCAACTTCTGAGGCAATTCGGGATTGGGTGACGAATGTGGAAACGACGCATTACATTCTGGGTTCGGTGGCAGGGCCCCATCCTTATCCTCTGCTGGTAAGAGAATTTCATAATGTGATTGGGCAAGAGACCCGATCGCAATCTGTGGAAAAATGGGGCGGACTGCCTGATATTCTTCTAGCCTGTGTTGGCGGTGGCTCTAATGCCATGGGTCTGTTTAATGATTTCATTCACGATCCTACCGTGCGAATGATTGGCATTGAGGCAGCAGGAGAGGGGGCAGACTCGGAGAAACACGCGGCAACGTTGACTCGGGGACGAGTGGGCGTGCTGCATGGGGCAATGAGCTACTTGCTGCAAGATCAAGATGGTCAAGTCATTGAGCCTTATTCCATTAGTGCAGGGCTGGATTATCCGGGCGTGGGCCCCGAGCATAGTTTCTTGAAGGATCTGGGGCGGGCAGAATACTATAGCGTTACTGACCAGCAGGCGCTTGAAGGATTGCAAAGGCTTTCTCAGCTAGAGGGCATTATTCCAGCACTGGAAACGGCTCATGCGATCGCCTACCTCGAAACGCTCTGCCCTGAGCTTTCTGGCAGTCCTCGCTTGGTGATCAACTGCTCCGGTCGCGGCGATAAGGATGTGCAGTCAGTGGCGAAAGTTTTGAAGATGGATTAGTTGTAGGAAATTTGGCATGGAATTCGGCGAGTTTCAAATTTATGAGCAAGATCTTTCTGACTTGGCGCTGAAAGAATACTTGCAAGCAAGGGCGATCGCCGTAGATACAGAAACGATGGGGTTGCTGCCTTGGCGCGATCGCCTCTGTCTCATCCAGCTTTGCGATCCCCAAGGTCGGGTGAGCGTCGTTCGCATTGCTCAAGGTCAAACAGTAGCCCCAAACCTTCGGCAACTTTTAGAGGCGATCGACGTTCTCAAGGTCTTCCACTTTGCCCGGTTTGATGTAGCAACTCTGCGTCATAATCTCAGTATTCAAACTTGTCCATTCTTTTGCACCAAAATTGCGAGCAAATTGGCGCGTACTTACAGTCCACGCCACGGCTTAAAAGAAGTGGTGATGGAGTTGGCTCAGGTTGAGCTAGACAAAAGCGCCCAAAGCTCCGATTGGGGTAACGCGGCGAATCTTTCCGCAGAGCAGTTGCAGTATGCAGCGAACGATGTGCGGTACTTATTAGACGTGCAGCTTAAGCTGACTGAGATGTTGAAACGAGAGGGCAGATGGGAACTGGCGCAGCAGTGCTTTGATTGCTTGCCCGCGATCGTATCGTTAGATTTACTGCAATATCAAAATATTTTTGAGCATTAGAACAGAGTATTAGGACAAAAGGCGTTGCTGAATTGCAAAATGAAAATCCGGTTCCCCTGCCCTCTTCGGGAAGGGGCTAGGGGTTAGGTTGAGTCGGCTACGCAGCTAAGTAAACCTCTCCCCCAACCCCTCTCCTAAAGGAAAGGGACTTTGAGCGAATTCATATTTTCATTTAGCAACGCCAAGTTTAGAAAAAAGGAGGCACCTTACAAGATGCCTCCTCCTTTAGTAATATTGAGTTTTCAAAGCACTCAGTAACTCTAGACTCGCACACAAACCAAAACATCTAGGTTGCTGTCTTCAGTGCAGTATTTGTGGGAATCACTGTAAGCGACTGACCTTGATTGCCGCCGCCCTGCTTCCAGTTAAGCCCAATGACAGTGAAAGACTGGTCGTTGTGGTTATCAAAGGTATCACCTACTGAGAAAGACTTCTCACTCTTGTAAGTGCCAAGGAATCTTTGATGTGCATCGATTAAAACGTACTGCATGGAACACCTCATACGGTTAATAGTGGCGACAAAAATTGAAGCAAAATGCCTCAATTCGTAGACATAATCAATTACAAATTACCCAGTAGGGCAACTGCAAAACTTACTTTAGAAGATGCTCTAGTCGCTGATAGGGCTTGTCTCACGCTTCTGGAACATCTAATTAAAACTGATTAAAGCAAAGTGCTTCGAAAACAACGTTCTTGACGACTTAGCAAAGGTTAGCGAACAAGTCTAGCTAAGTAAAAATGCACATTCTCAACACCCGAAAATGCACCCCCAACGTTGAAATTTCCATCAGCTTTGCTAAATAGTAGTAATTCGGCACAATGTATTGAGGAGGTTACTCGCTAACTAACCTGCGAAAAACAAAGTCAAGACCTTGCTATTTCTGCTGCTTAATCTCCACAACCCACGTAAGGGAATACAGGATCAAATGATCTAAAAGGTGCGGATTAAGCCAGGGTGATATGCGGTTGGAACCTCACAAGCAAGACCCGAAGGGCTGCTTTATTGCTTCTTCATCCTTATAACATGTTTATTTTAAAATTGTACAAAGTCAGAAATCGTTGTGTTGGAGTTCTTGATTTTTAGTAGAGCTTTAGAATGTTCTGATACAGCAGGGATGAGGAGTTACAGACTTTTTTAGAACGCATGTTCTACTGAAAAATATTATTCTTTCAGATGCCTTTTTTTCTGCTTTTTCTTGCGTGTTTCTGCTAATATCCTTCCCTATCTTTTTCTGCTAAGCTGACTATCATCTAGAATACATAAAGCCGGGTAAAATAGGGACTAGAAGATAATCGAATTAAACCGATGCCAGTTCCTAAATTTCTCAGTCCGCTCCAACAAGAAAACCTCCAAAATGCCCTT
>JAESGK010000432.1_pt1 | contig 16906 bp, 15 predicted proteins | sample 9269681 | NCBI WGS metagenome assembly JAESGK01 (sample SAMN14515347, study PRJNA621673) | algae metagenome | isolation source: Timaviella obliquedivisa GSE-PSE-MK23-08B and co-occurring heterotrophs from... | place: USA: Grand Staircase Escalante National Monument, Utah | collected 2006-08-15
CATCATTCGCACCGTAACAGTAAAGGCCGACGAATTACCACTCGTGGAACCGTTTGGAAGCGAGACGCGGTACTCGGCCCGTGTCAAGGCGGTGAGTGCCGTCGGCGCGGCGGATTCAAAATGGGCGGAAGTCACTATCGCTACGGCTACGGAGAACATTTTTCTGCCGATAGAGAACGGTGCCATCGGTAAAGCATCCGTCACGTTGAAGTGGCCGGCCGACAGCGCCGTAACACACGTCGTGATCAGACCCGGCGACGTACGACGCGACATCACAGAAGCGGAAGCTACGGCGGGAGAAGCCACGATAACAGGCCTGTCAGAGGCGACCAGCTATACCGTTACGCTGTATAATGCAGCCAGGCAACGCGGGCAGGTAACATTTGAAACACTGGTGGATGGCACTCCCGTACATCCGGAAGATGACCTGAGCGTCGTCATCGCGGCCGCCGCATCCGGCGACGTATTGGTACTATACCCCGGCGAATACAATGTGTATAAGGGTGTGATCAATATCGACAAGGCAATCTCCATACGGGGGCTTTATCCGTACGACAAGCCGGTAGTGCACGTACAGTTTGCTTTACAGCCCGGTAGCGGTAACGTGACAGTAGCCAACCTGAATATGGACGGCACATACCCTGCAACCGAAGGCGGTCCGGAAACGCCGCTCGACTATGCCTTCGTACATAGCGCATCCGGAACCTTCGGAACGCTGACGGTAACAGGCTGTGAAATTCACGATTACTTAAAGTCGCTTGCCTCGGGCGCATCGTCCGTGGTAGCCGAAATACCGGGTATCTCGTTTGATAATTGCGTAGTAACCAACATTCAGACAGTCTCCGCAGACTTCATTGATTTCCGTGGAGCCTATGTCGCCAGCGTGACGCTAACCAACAGTACCTTTAACAACTGCGCACCGGGTCGTGACTTCATACGGCTTGACGCCGCCGCTGGGCTTTCCGGAACCGGAAAAACGTCAGCGGTATTGATCGACCATTGCACGCTCTACGGTGTCTCTAACACGCAAGACCGCATCGTATACGTACGCTTTGCGAACAATACCCTGGACATCCGCAATACGCTGATCGCCGCCACCGATGGATACTATACTAACCAGTCGGCTTCGTCGCAGCCCGACTGTAGTAATAATAATTACTTTAACGCAGTCGGCTTTCATACGGAGGCATATGTAAACGCCGCGAAGATGGACCAGTCCGGAAACTACACAACGTTAGATCCTGGGTTTGCCAATGCGGCAGCCGGCGACTTCACCATCAGCAACCAGTCTTTAATGGACAGAGCCGTGGGTGATCCACGGTGGAGAGACTAAACATAATAACAGGGGTGTGTTTGTGGGGCACACCCCTATATTCGTATAATGAGAAAACATGAGGATTAGTACGATAGTAGCCATAGCCTTTGCCGTAATAGCATGCCATCCTGTTACCGCGCAGCAAAAAACATTGGCGTTTCCCGGCGCGGATGGCTTTGGAAAATATACCAGTGGCGGTCGTGGAGGCAAAGTATATACCGTCACGACGCTGCAAGACGACGGCCCGGGAAGCTTCCGTGAAGCCGTCAAAGCGAAAGAAAAACGCATTATTGTGTTTGCCGTTTCGGGCAACATTGAATTGAAGTCGCCTATTACAATTCACCACGGCGATTTAACCATAGCCGGCCAGTCGGCGCCGGGCGATGGCATCTGTATTCAGAACCAATCCGTGTCGGTCCAGGCAAACAATGTCATCATTCGTTTTCTTCGCTTCCGGCTGGGTGACCTGGCCGGCCGGGAAACCGATGCGCTGGGCGGTACCAAATATTCTGAGAACGTGATCATCGATCACTGTTCGGTCAGCTGGGCGACCGACGAATGTGCTTCGTTCTATCGCAACCGGAACTTTAGCTTGCAATGGTGCATCATCTCGGAGAGCCTTAATAAATCGGTACACACCAAAGGCGAGCATGGCTACGGGGGCATTTGGGGGGGCATGGGCGCCTCGTTCCACCACAACATCCTGGCGCATCATACAAGCCGGTTACCGCGATTCAGTGGTTCATCTACAACGCTCAACCCACCCGACGAGCTCGTTGATTTTAGAAACAACGTGATCTATAACTGGGCGGGTAACAACACCTACGGCGGCGAACGCGGCAAGTACAACGTCGTCAATAATTATTATAAGGCGGGTCCCGCGACCAGGCCTAAGAGTAACTGGATGTTAAATCCCAGCGCGCCCTTCGGTAAGTTTTATGTTCACGGAAACATCTACTACGGCAACGAAGCGGTGTCGGCCGATAACTGGAAGGGAGGCATAAAAGCGGGTGACCTTGACTCCGTACGCGCTACATCGCCATTTGATGTGGAAACGATAAAAGAACAGTCCGCGCAGGCCGCCTTTGACGAGGTCGTGAAATACGCGGGCGCCAGTGTGAAGCGCGACGCCGTGGATAAACGCATCGTACACGAGATCTGCACGGGCACGGCCACATCCGGCCAGGGCGGCAATGGCATCATCGACTCGCAGCGCGATGTGGGTGGATGGCCGGTATTACAATCGACACCCGCGCCAAAAGACGCCGACGCCGACGGCCTGCCGGATGCGTGGGAGAAAAAGCATCACCTGAATGCCACCGACCCGTCGGATGCGTCGAAGAAGCCCACCGACTCGGAATACACCTACATCGAGTCCTACCTGAATGATCTGGTGAAGGATGTTATTCCGTAGCATGGTGCCCGTGGTTCATATACGAAAGCTGACCGTACTCTTCATCCTGCTGTGCATGTTCTTCTCGCTGCGTGGCCAGCGGCAATCCGTGGTCGTAGCACAAGACGGCACCGGTAATTTCCGAACCCTCCAGGAGGCCGTCAACGCCGCGGCCAATCATTCCCAAACGCGTATCGTGATCGTTGTGAAGAGCGGTACCTATGAGGAAAAGCTGGTGATACCTTCCTGGAAGACAAACATCACATTACGAGGGGAGGACAAAGAGCACACCATCATTACCTGGAACGACTATTCCGGCAAGGGTGAGATCAACACCTTCACATCGTATACGGTATTGGTGCAGGGAAACGAGTTTCGGGCGGAAAACATTACGTTTGAGAACTCGGCCGGCACCGGGGTAGGGCAGGCCGTGGCGCTGCACGTGGAGGCAGACCGCTGTGTGTTCGTAAACTGCAGGATAGTCGCCAACCAGGACACGCTATATGCCGGTGTCGACAACAGCCGTCAATACTATCAAAACTGTTACATAGAAGGTACCACCGATTTTATCTTCGGCTCAGCCACCGTAGTATTTGATGGATGCCATATTCATGGAAAGAAAAACTCCTACATCACGGCAGCCTCTACGCCGCAGCGACAGCGCTTTGGTTTTGTGTTTAGGAATTGCTCCATCACGACATCGCCTGAAACAACAAAGCTCTATCTCGGCCGGCCCTGGCGCCCCTATGCAAAAACTGTTTTTATCGAGTGTAACCTGAGTGCGGGCATTTTGCCGGAAGGCTGGCATAACTGGAATAAGCCCGATGCGGAGGGCACATCATTTTATGCCGAATATAAGTCTACTGGTGCCGGCGCCAGCCCCACGACGCGCGTTCCCTGGTCGCACCAGCTTACAGCAGCAGAGGTCAACGTCTATACGCTGGAAAATATCTTTGGCGATTGGAAGGCCGCCGCGCTGGACTGAAGCACCTTCACCCCCGCACTTTCGTCGTGCGCCCCCAAACCCAGTAAAGAAGTACGCCTAGCCCGGGGGCAAACAGGACGAGGAGAAGCCACAGGATTCGATTGGACTTCTCTCTGAAGGACCCGCTAAAGATTTCGACAATCGTGAAGATAAAGAAGGCCACCCAGGCAAGCACTAAGACGTACCCCAAAAAGTTGTTTCCGATGTATGCTATCATATTCTAAATAATTCAGGATAACCAGCCGGCCAACGCAACAGCAATCACGATCCAACACAGGCGCAGCGAATACAATAATAGTAAAGGAAGTTGGTGGATACCCTAAAACCTCATAAAAAAAATAGGAAAGCGCCACGAATTACTCGTAACGCTTTCCATAGGCTCTGAAAGTCGGCAATGTTTAATTAATAGAGATACTGCAGTGCGATTTTATCGGCAGAGTTAAATGGTCTGTCGCTGCCATCGGTACAGGCCAGCATGTATGATCTCGCTGCCGCCGTTGCGCCTGTCGGCGTATTGGGAATGTGGTTAGCACCCACACCGGCAGTGCCTTCATTGGAAGCCGAGCCGCCGCAGCTGATCGCACGGTTGAAATAATCTGTGTGGCGGAGACCAATGCAGTGGCCTATCTCATGCGCAAGGATGGTGGCGATGCCATTGGCAGACAGTCCATAGGTGCTTTGCAGAATACCACTCATTTGAATGGCGCTGTACGGATTTCCCGAAGACGTCGGGAAACCAGCTGAGCCCAGCACACCACTGTTTTCCTGTGACGACGACAAACGTGTGATGCGGATCGTAGCACCATTGCTGCTGGTTGTCCTGGAGAAGGTAAGTCTCAAACCTTCTGCATTATAGCGCGCAATGGCTGTATTCAACGCTGTTACATAGGTAGAACTAAAGTTTGTGCCAATATAAATCGATATGTTACGGCTGCCGCTTACCAGGTTGTTGGTACTGTATTGCTCTGCCGTGGGCAGCGACTGGCCGGGTTTCATCTCGGCCAGGTCTGCCTGGGTCAGGTAAATATCACCCTCGACCAGGTAACCATCTTCAAACTTAAAAGGAGCTTTATCGGTAACATCGAAGCCGAGCTCGACAAGTTTAGCCAGTACCTCTTTCGATACTTCGCTTTTTTTAATAGGAGCTTCGTTTTCAGACTCCTGGCAGGAGTCAACGGTGATTAGCAAGGCCAACAATAATGGGGTAATTGAAAGATACTTTTTCATGGGTTTAAAATTTAGGTTAACGAATAATGCGCCGACTCTGGAGCGCAATTGAAAGTATCATTAATCTGTCACTTATGAAAATAATTTGGCGGGACTCTTTGTTGAATTATCGAAAGTATATATTTTTTGATCAGTTATATATATTTGATACCGGATATATGAGGTATTTAGAATTTGATAATACCGGATATGTAAGGTTAGGAGTTATGTGTTATATTTATTCAATATGAGGTGCTGCAATGTTTGTCTGTATTTGTTTTTTATAGCATTAACTTCCACCCCGTTATATGCCCAGCGTAAGTTGTCGCCAAAATTCATCAACCAGAGTACGCGTATTAGTAATCAGGAAATGATTTTTTCGGTCACTTGCAAAGACAGCGCCGTCTTTCAGCAGAAATACGCAATCGATAGCGAGGTGCTGTATCGTTATCCTGCAACAAATACGTTTCGAATAAAGACCCGCTATGCGTTGGCGAACGAGATGGCAGCAGATGCAAACGTTATCTTCGTGGATATTCAGCAAATGCCGAAGACCGAAGCGGGAGCGGACTACGCAGATCAGGCTTGTAATAGAATAAAGAAGGCACATAGGGTTTTCCCTGACTTGCGTGGAGAAAGCATTTCGGTCTCGATTAAAGAACAACGCTTTGATACGACCGATATCGACCTTGCAGACCGATCGTTCGAAACGCCGTTGGCATCATCGTCTATGTCGCAGCATGCCACGATCATGGCAACGCTCATCGCAGGTGGCGAAAACACAAGTCCAACCGCAGGGGGGGTAGCACCGGCGGCGCGCACTACATCCGCTAACTTTGAAAACCTCCTTCCGGATCCCGATGCAATCTTCACCGAATACAGCATCCGTCTGCAGAACCACTCCTATGGTGTGGATATCGAAAACTACTACGGCAACGAAGCCGCCGCATACGATCAGCAGATGAAGGCAAATCCTGAGCTTATGCACCTGTTCTCCGTGGGCAATCTGGGAGCACAGTCACCCGACCACGGAATCTACAGCGGCATGAACCTGGCTAACCTTTCCGGAAATTTTAAACAAGCCAAGAATGCCCTCGCCATAAACGCCGTGGATACAACCCTTACCGTAAACGTATTAAACTCGCGCGGGCCGGCATACGACGGCCGCCTCAAACCCGAGCTCACTGCCTTCGGTCAGGATGGAACGTCCGACGCCTGCGCACTCGCCACCGGTATAACGGCCTTGTTGCAGGAAGCATATTACAAGGTGTACAGCTCCCATCCATCGGCGGCTATACTCAAAGCGGTTCTCATTGCCAGTGCCGATGATGCCGGCCCCAAAGGAATTGACTTCATCTATGGCTATGGCAGCATAAATACCTACCAGGCCCTGCAAACTATCTATGCGCAGCAAACCCACACGATTACACTCGATAGCCGGCAACAGCGTACTATACCCATTACCGTCCCGCCAAATACCACCACACTGCAGATCGCGGTCACGTGGACCGACCCCGCAGCACAACCAGGCAGCCCACAGGCCCTGGTAAACAACATAGATGCCTATCTGTCGCGCGCAGGCAATACGTGGTATCCCTGGGTGCTAAACCCATATCCCCATACCGACTCACTAACGGCTCCCGCCGGGCGGAAGAAGGATTCTCTCAATACGGTGGAGTACATCACGCTCACCGCGCCACCCGAAGGGCAATACGATCTTGTCATGACCGCACCGGTACTCACAACCAGCCAGCCTGTAGCCATAGCGTACTGGTGGGAAAAAGAAACGACATTTCAATGGGATTATCCTGTAGCAGAGGAAGCGCTCCAGGCAGGTAAGAATATGAAACTTTTCTGGAAAGGGAATAGCACGCTCCCCGGCATCCTATCGTTGCAGCTAAATCATGGAGACTGGAATGTTGTACAACAAAATGTTCTCATCCAGGCTCCCTTCTCCTGGCATGTGCCCGATACGTTGGGCACCGCGCGGCTAAAGATGACCCTGGGCACCGAAGACTTTATATCCGATGAATTTACAATATCCCCCCAGCCGCGAATGAAGGTGGCCTTCCATTGCGACAACGACTTCGCCCTGACGTGGAATCCCATTCGCGGCGCGCAACAATACGAGCTCTACACCATGGGCGAACGATATCTTGAAAAGCTCCTCACCACAACCGATACCCTTGCCATACTTCCTAAAACATCCACCGGAAAATTCTTTGCCGTTGCTCCTGTGCTGGGCAATACGACGCTCCTGAAAAGTCCGACGATAGACTATACCCTACAGGGTGTGCAATGCTACATCAATCTCTTTGAAGCGACCCGATACAATGCCGCGCAGGTAAAGATCCAGCTGGACCTCAGCACAGTTGTCAATATCGATCACATTACGATCTATAAGACAACAGAGCAGCAGCAAGTGTTTGCCTCTCATGTGCCCGATCGTTCCTTAAACTTTCAATGGTATGACGACCAAATCATGGCGGGTGCCATGCAGTATCAGGCGGAAATTGTCTTACAAGATGGTACTGTGATCTTGTCTGATCCGTCTACTATAAATATCGAGACAAAAGGCAAGGCAATTCTTTTTCCCAACCCCGTTCCTCCGGGCGAGCCGCTTACTATACTCTCCGAAGGCGCCGGATTCACCATTACGATCTTTGATACTATGGGGGGGACTGTATACAGTCAAAAACTACTGGATACACTTGACGTTCTCAATCTCCCGGCGCTTTGTCCGGGTTTATATTTATACCGGTTTCAGAACCCGGCGGGTAAGGTTGTAGACGGAGGAAAGTTTATTAAACGCTGATTGGAAAGACAGCGTAGGTAAGAAAATCAGTGCTTGGGCAAACCTGCCACAGCCAATAATTTGGCGGCCTTTTCCATTTTCTCCTTAAAGAAGGGTGCATTTTCAATACCATCAAGACGTTTTACGATCTTGATCTTCGCAGCTTTTTTGGCTAGTTCGGACAACTTTGATTCTTTTTTAATCATGCCTAAAGTTACAATTTTTCTTTCTTTTTAACCATAAAACCTTCATAATCATGTCCCATCGTGAAATCTTCCCAGGTTTCCCCAATAAGTCCGTATACGTCGAAATCTTTCCCTATTTCTGTTAAGTTATTGCTAATTCCCATCCGATATAACCTTGTACGTGATTTTGCGCTGCCAGTTACAAATACAAAAGCCGCGGGATGTTTTTCGTAGAATTTAAAGACCGCTAGTGCCACAGTAGCCAAAACTTTTTGGCTGTCCTGGTTATTGGAAATCACCGTATCGTTGATATCTCCTTTTTCATCCACATCACCGAAACCTAAATTAAATACCGTCGGTATCTCTTCAAGTTCCATAAAGATGATTTGCTTCTTGATTTTTCCTTTAGGCCCCTCACTAAAGAACTCAAATTTTAGCAACGAGCCTTCAGCCTCTACGACGTAGTTAGTATGTCTCACAACGGATAAATAATTTTATTTGCTGATGAATAACGACTTGTGAATATAATCGATATTCAGATTCTGAGCAAGGGAAAAATGATGATTACTTATTCATCAAGACGGCGAAGTCAGGCTCGTTAAGATCCGGTTTGAGTAAGGCAATAATTTAGATGATGCGGGATGTCACCATGCCAGCGCCAAACCGATAGCGGTAAGACCCCTATAGATTTGGCACTGCAGAAAAATGTAGGAGCTTCGAAAGCTCCTGGCGTAACACCTTTAAATTACCAGGGGCTAATTCCCGTCTCCGGCGAATTGTCATCGCTAAAGAATTGACCCGTCGGGCCGTCGGGCCCAAACGTGGCGGCTTTCACGACGCGGGCAGCGGCATCCGGCACAGTGCCCGGACCCGAGTGATGGTTAAAGTCTGTAGCCGTATAACCCGGGTCTACCACGTTCACTTTAAAAGCGGTATCACGCAGGTCGTAGGCCAATACAATTGTGTAGGCATTGAGCGCCGCCTTGGAGGACGTATAAGCTGCGCCCTTCACGTGGTAGTATTTCCAGGTTGGGTCGTTGTGGAGTGTCAGTGAGCCCAGACCCGAGGTAACATTCACAATGCGCGGCTCCGGTGACTGCCGTAGCAGGTCAATGAATGCCTGGGTGGTGTTAATCACGCCAAAGAAGTTGGTATCAAAGACTTGTCTAAAGACCTTGGGATCTATGTCCAGCGACGTTTGTGGAAAGCCGCCGCTGATGCCTGCATTGTTGATCAGCACATCCAATGAGCTCGTTTTGGTCCCCAATATTTTGCGTGCTTCCTGGATAGAGTCCAGGGCATCGACGTCAATGATGATTGGTTCTGCGTGTTGCAGCCCTTCGGATTTTAGCTGTGCAACGGCTTGCTGGCCCTTCTGCAAATCGCGGCAGCCCAGGTATACATAGTATCCCTGTAGCAATAGTTGTCTGGCTGTCTCGAAGCCAATGCTTTTGTTTGCCCCTGTTATCAGTACTGTTTTCATAATTTGATTTTGTAACAGTACAAAAGTACAAGGCTCCGTCAGCCTGGCAGTGACACATTCGTCGGCGTTAATGGTACATTTTCCGGATGTTGGTCCGGTAGCCCGCAGGTGTCACACCGGTTTCCCGCTTAAAAAATCGATTGAAATAAGATGCGTCTGAAAAGCCCAGGTCGAAGGCAATCTCTTTCAGCGGGTCGTTGGTGTGCACCAGCATGCGCCGTGCCTCCATCACCAGGCGGTCGTGGATGTGTTTGATCGCCGGCTTGCCGCTCTGGTTCTTTACTACCTCGCTCAGGTGTCCGGCGGAAATATTCAGGAGCGACGCATAATCGCTTACTTCATGCAGCTGTTGAAAGCGCTCATTGATCTTGGCCTGGAACTGCGCGAATAGTTGTTTGTCGATTGTCACGGTATCGTCTTCCTGAAATTGCTCGGTATAGAGACGACTTAAATAGGTAAGCAGCACAGCAAGGTGTGCGGCCAGCATTCGCGGTTGCCATTCACCGGGTAGCAGATACTCCGCGCGGATCTTTTGCAATGTATCGTCTACTATAAGCGCATCGGCGGAAGTGAGCTGCAGCTCATGCCTGTTATGATAATTTTGAACGAGCGGTAGCGTGCTTAATGAAGCGTTTTGCAACGATAAGAATTCGGAAGTAAAAGCTACGCCTGTACTCCATACCTGGTTTGCTTCCTCTTTGACAATGATCTGCCCCGGGCGTAAAAAATACAACGCATTCTTTTTGACCACATATGGCGTCATGTCTACCCAATGACGGCCTGTGCCGCGCTTGACAAAGACAAGCAAGTAATGATCCTTACGATGAGGAATCAGAAACTCCGCCGGATTTGGAAAGTTTCCCTCGTAGTTATACACCCTGAACTGTTTGTTGCCGGTGATCTCGTCTGGTTCCAGCGGAAGTATCGGTATCGCCGGATTGGCCTGGATTACTTGCATACGCAAAGCTATGACATTTTTTGCCGTTATTCTTTAATGTTTAAAGCCGCCACAATAACGTCATTCGCTCTCACCCTCACCCCTGTTTTCTAGCGTCTGCTGCCGGTAGCGAGCTTGAATTTAATGGGCAGTACAAACCGACTTTTTACAGCTTTGCCCCGTACGCGGGCGGGTTGCCACGGGGGCATGGCGGCAATGACGCGGAGGGCTTCCGCATCGATATCCGGACTTACACCCTTTGCCGTTGTCAAGTCGGAAATCCTGCCTTTTTTGTCGACGTCAAACGAGGTAAAGACGCTCCCTTGTATGCCGTTCCGACGGGCATCGGCAGGATATCTGACCGTGCTTTGAAGATATCGCATCATCGCTTTCATACCGCCCGGATACTCGGCAGGCTTTTCTACTACCGTATATACTGTATCACTCCCTTTTATGCGGTAGCTGTTTACCAGTATATAGTCCTTGATCTCCGAGTTCGAAGTCTCGCCGGATTCAACGACGGTACTGATAAGGCCATTGCCATTCAATAATTGCTCCTGACCGTCGGGAGTATAGTATTGAAGAATGAGCTCTTTGTCAGCCGACTGATATTCCTTACGTTGGTGTACCGCCCCCGTTTCGTAATACTCGACAAAAACGCCGGTGGCATAATCGTCGTCGTATTGCCCCTCTTTCTGCAGCGTACCGTTTTCGTAATAAAGTTTTACCTTTCCATGATAGATGATATCCGGTTCATACTCTAGGCATTCTGCAATCAGCCGTACCCTGCCGGAAGGCATGTAATACTCGCGTAAGATAAAGCCTTCGTCAGCTTCTTGTATCGTACGATAAAAGGCAGCGTCGTTCGAACCATAAACCACCTTGCGGTCTTTCGATAAATAAGCAATCCTCTTTTCTTCCAACTGAGCGTATGTAAAGTGGATGCTGAGTATGATAAACAGGAATAAGACAGATATTCTCATGGCCGGCGGTTCCAACAAAATTAGCAATAAATTGTGCTCCGGCAATGGTAGGAAAAACGAGGCGGCCCAACAGGACAGTCTCGTTTCTATATAGAAATGGTAGAACGGTTAGATCAACACACTAAAGTCGTCGCTGTTTGCGTTAACGGGACTACACCTCCGCATGAAGCCCAACCTTATTCCCCTCCGAGTCTGAGATCATCTTCTTTTTCGTATTCGGCTGCGGGTTTCGCGGGCCACACCCAGGAATGATGCCAGTTGATCTAACCAGAGGTCGACCTCTTTCATCTCCTCCATTTATCAATTACCCCATTGCTTGCCGCAGGTACCCCATCGGTCTTGCACCACGAATCCTTTTTCCATTGCTTTGGTACCATGAAAAATGTACTCGATTTTAGAAACACATTTATTGGGCGCTGGCTCATCCACGCGTTGGTGCTTTGGGTCGCTACCACGGCCTACATACTGTTGTATTATTATCTCCGGATCTGGGAAAATGGAGGCTACTATATCTTCTACGAAGATGGCACTCCCCTGACGCTATGGGACAAATTTTATGATCTGAATGTGTATAATCCCTTTTGGGTCTACGTGTTGGTCTTCACGCTGCTCGTGGAGGGGCTGCGCCGGTGGGGATACGAGCGGCGAAGCTTTCTCACCTTCCTGGTGGGAACAGTCCTGGCCGGGCTTGTCTTTTTTATATTGGTGAGTGTACATGTGCTGGTCATTCAGGGGCGACAGTGGGAGTCCATAAACTATCCGGTGCCGTGGGCGATCTTTACCGGATACGCCATCGTCTATATTGTACTGCGCGAGTTCATCAGACAAAAATTGTATCGGAAGGACGTCCGGCTGGCGCGGTCAGAAGCACAGCTACAGTCACTGCAGGCGCAGATAAACCCTCACTTTTTCTTCAATACGTTTAACTATATATATGGCACGGCGCTGCGTGAGCACGCGCCCAAAACGGCAAAGGCGATGGAGATGATGAGTGCCATGATGCGTTACAGCATGAGCGTTATCGAAGAAAACGAGGTGCCACTTTCGGAAGAGCTGACGTTCATCGGGCACTATATTGAATTGCAAAAGATCAGGATAGCGCAGACGGACGCCATCCGCATAGATGTCACGTTGCCTGAACTACAGGATCAAACACTTCTCATTCCGCCGATGCTGTTTATACCCCTGGTTGAAAACGCTTTTAAGTATGGCATCAGCATTGATCGGCCGTCGTTCGTAACAATCGTGGTTCAGGTGCAGGGCAAGGAAATGACAGTCTCCATCGAGAATAGCGTACACGCACAGGGCGAAGCAGACCCGGGCATGGGCTCGGGGCTGGAAAACATGACCCGTCGCCTGCAGCTTTTGTACCCTCACCTACATACGTTTAAAGTAACACGTTCCGCCCATACGTTTTCGGTTCACCTTCATATAACTACTCAAAATGAGACTGATGCAATTTGAGAATGAAGGAAACTATTTCTATATTTTGTCATACTTGGATATACACTAACCATTGGAAAAGATGCTACGCGCGATAGCCATTGATGATGAGCCCATGGCCCTCGAAATTCTGGGGCGGCATGCCTGCGGTGTACGATGGCTTGAGCTCCGGCGTACGTTCATCAGTGCGTCCGAGGCCATGACGTGGCTCCGTGAAAATTCCGTTGATGTTATCTTCCTGGATATTCGTATGCCCGATGCGAACGGGCTTGAGCTGGCCTCGGGGCTGGCTGGCACGCGACAGGTTATCTTTACCACTGCGTATGCCGATAACGCCCTCGCTGCATTTGACTTACATGCTACCGACTACTTGCTGAAGCCGTTTAGCGAGCAGCGGTTCAAGACGGCCTGCGAACGAGCACTGGACCGCTTGAAGTCACAACCCCAGGCGGCACAGGAACAGATGTCGCACCTGTTCATTAAAAGCGGATACGACCTGATCCGGATCGATCTGAACAAACTTCTCTTCGTACAATCAGCGGACAACTACCTGATCTTCCACGAGCCGGGTCGGCAGACGGTTGGACGGATGACGCTCACGTCAATCCAGGAACGGTTACCCGCCGCGAGGTTCATGCGTGTACATCATTCATATATTGTATCACTGACGCACGTAGAAAGATTGGAGGATGGCGTGATAGTCATCGGCCGTTATCGACTGCCGGTCTCGTTGAAGTATAGAAAGGAAGTCTTAAGTCGATTTAAATAGAGCATCTGGCGCCCGTCATGTTTACGCCGGGCGCCAGAGCAGGTATATACATCAGGCCGTTACTGGTTTGGGTTGGCGGTTGGCAAACCAGGCTTCGAATGTGATCTTGCCGAGACGCGCGTCGTCGCCCGGTATCAACGTTTTGGTATGTAAGATCGCGCCAAAGTATCGCGCCTGTTCGTCTTCCTTTACCGTGCGTACATCACCGGTCTTTTGCAGATAGCGCGCGGCCAGCTCGGGCAAGCTGAAAAGCTCAGGCCCGGCAATCTCGATGGTGGTATTGGCCGGCTTGCCCAACGTTACTTGCGCCATGGCCGTTGCGACATCGTCTGATGTTATCGGTTGGATTTCCGCCGGCGACAAGTGAATCTCCGCATCTTTTGCAGCCGAGGCAACAATGCTGCCAAGGAATTCGAAGAACTGTGTGGAATGTACGATGGTGTAGGGTATAGCCGATTTTTTGATGAGGTTCTCCTGTGCTTGTTTCGCGCGGAAGTAACCGCTTTCCTGTAGCCGGTCTGTGCCCACGACCGACAGCGCAATATGATGTTTTATGCCTTCGGCTGCTTCTGCGGCCAGCAGGTTACGACCGGAGGTCTCGAAAAACTCCAGCACAGCCTTGTCTTCAAAGGAAGGCGAGTTCGCCACGTCTACCACCACGTCCGCGCCTTTCAGCGCTTCGGCCAGGCCTTCGCCGGTGATCGTGTTTACGCCGGAGGCCGGCGAGGCGGCATTTACGTCGTGTCCAAGGGTGCGCAGCTTATCGGCCAGTTTTGATCCAATCAAACCTGTACCACCAATGATTACAATTTTCATGATGTATGTGTTTTAGTGAGGTGTCGCAAATTCAGCGTCATACTTCATGGACAACCGACTTCTTGTTTTTGGACAGAATGCCTCAATTTTTTTTAGAATAATGTGGTGTCGCAATCGACCGTGTGTGACGAGGTAAACCGGAGAAAAATACTTGCGCCGGAATGTCCAATACAGGAACTTCGATTGTTCTCTTTAAAACGTACGAATTATGAACTGGTTTTCCCGCGCTTTAACAAGCTCTATTGGCAAGAAAATCGTAATGGCGCTGACGGGGCTGTTCCTGATCAGCTTTTTAGTCGTGCATGGCGCTATTAATGCCATGATCTTTATCGATGACGGCGGCGTCACCTTCACGCACTGGGCCCATTTTATGGCGACCAACCCGATTATCCGGACGCTGGAGATTGTACTGATACTCGGCTTTTTGTTTCATATCGCACAAGGTTTGCTGTTGTGGAAGCAAAACCGGGCAGCGCGGGGCGCGGTGCGATATCACGTTGTGACACCGCCTCAGCAGCGCCGTTGGTATAGCCGAAGCATGACCTTGCTCGGGACGCTGATCCTGCTTTTTTTGGTAATCCATACGTCCAACTTCTGGATTCCGAACCGAAAGCACCAATTTATGACGGGGGAGGAGCTGCCGTTGTATCAGATGATTTTGATAACGTTTCGGAATCCGGTCGAGGTGGTAATTTATTTGTTCGGATGTTTTTCGCTCTTTTGGCATTTGTTGCATGGGTTTCAGAGTTCCTTTCAGTCGCTCGGGTTGAAGCATGCGAAGTATAATAAGCTGATCGTGGTGAGTGGGGTGCTGTTCTCTGTTGTGATATCAATGCTTTTCGCGATGATGCCGGTCTCGGTTTATTTTCATTGGATAGGATAGGTTGCTTCCGACCAGTCGGTGGCATACCCAACCCATTGGCTATAGTTTCATCTAAGGACGAAATAGTGTAACAATAAACAACTGGCTTCTGCGCCTCGGCGACAATCTCCCTGGTCGTATACACATACCGCACCTCCGGCACGCGATACCCTTCCGACTTCTTCTCTATTTCCACTACGGGCACATCTTCTGTTACCCCTTCATTTGCCACATACACTTCTTCTTTTCCTAGCCTATCATCCCCCATGCCACCGCCAGGCGCATTATCCTTTCCGCGCAATGCCAGAATCTTAGCGGCTCCAAACCGAGGTACTTCTTTGATCTCTCCATATTCCCGAAATGCTCCATACTCAATGCCGATGGACAACATCAGTGTCCATCGATCATCTGGCGGAAGCGCATTCAACGCCAATTCCAGTACAGTGGTTTCCATTCCCTCCAACGAAGGGCTCCACGTTGTCGAAATGCTTTTCGAGTAATACGACTTATTATACCATGTGGGGGGCAGATATTCTTTGGAAGGTATATCAAACTCTACGTCTGGCACGATGCCCAGCGTAACAGTCAGGCGAGACATCGCGTGATTGTTCTGTGGAAAATAGTTGATATCGCGCATTAGCTCGGGAATTTCAATGCGCGCCGAACGATTGTCGCGATCCATGGTATAGTATACGGGTGTGCGAACAATGGAGTCGAAGCTGGGCGCTTTTTTCGTAGTTGAGAATCCTTCGAGCATGCGCGTATGCTCGGAGAGCGTAAGACGACGGCGTCCCCATTCGCCAGTGCCATCCCGCAGTTGTACCTGGCGCATGATGCTGTTGATGTCGCTGCCAAAATTATAGTCCGATAGGTGCCGAATTTGAAGCATGGCCATCCGTACATAGCTGCCATGGCGTGAGCAACCGCCGAACTCTGACATGGTACGGCGTGTATTTTTGAAGCTGGGGCTCGTTTTTACTTTTTCAGCGCTGGGTCCGCCTTTGCGACGAACGACGATCTTGTCGACGCCTCGCATGCGGTAAGCACTAAGCATGTCTAACTTACCGGTAAAGGCGAATGGTCCTTCGAGAAAGGGCATAGTCTATTGGTTTTAGGGTAACGAGAGGTTTTTTCGACAACAGTCAATGTTGTAACGGTGTCTAAGTCGAATTTAGAAAAAATATGACATTTTCCTATATACTGAATAAATTATTTTTTAAGAAAAAATTCTTTAGTAGAAGCTATTCAATACCCATATAATTATTGAGTATCTATTGATTAAACATTAATAAACTATTAGATATCTATTGAATATTCTCGAAAATGAATAACTCCATACCGGATTTTTCAGGGGCTTATTTTCGCAATGTCACTTTTCTCGATTGTATTGTATGGGGAGTCATTATGACCGAAAATGCCTGGGCAATCCCCGTACACGTTGACAGGAGAAATTGTGCCGGGATGAAATAGTAATGTCGTGCCCCTTTGTTACAAAAGGCGCAATACAACATCGTACCGGGGATTTTCCGGTATAAAATATAAAAAAATAGAGAAGGCCTTTTAAGGAAACAGTGTTTAGCCTACGGTTGGGGTCGCGTGAACAACAGCAGGTGAACTGGAGGGAGTCCTTTGGGTAAAAAAATTGGTTCGGTCTTCATAAATACTACAAGGGTTATAGGTATAACGTTTATACTGACACACGATAACAGTTACGGCAATTCGAACAATGTTATAG
>JAESGK010000433.1_pt1 | contig 16874 bp, 12 predicted proteins | sample 9269681 | NCBI WGS metagenome assembly JAESGK01 (sample SAMN14515347, study PRJNA621673) | algae metagenome | isolation source: Timaviella obliquedivisa GSE-PSE-MK23-08B and co-occurring heterotrophs from... | place: USA: Grand Staircase Escalante National Monument, Utah | collected 2006-08-15
ATAAGGATTATTCCGTTGTGAATTTTAAGGCGGGGCAACTCGCCTTCTTTTTTTTATATCGTGTAAGCAATTCTCTTACCGGCTCTGGTCAATCAGTTAGACGAATTTTAATATAGTACACTTTTTATTTGTTCTGTAGAAATTTTGCCGAATCCGGTATTTTTCTTTCCGATTCAATATTGTCCTTCGGGTTTCGTTCCTGAGGTCTAAGATTGTTCTTGTTTTATCTTATACCGGTATATGTATTTTGATACACGAATTGATCCTGTTAGTTTTGCATAATACTGATTATTGCAAATGTAGTTTCTGATGACAATCTCACAAGATACGATCCTGTCCGCTGTTCGCGATTTTGCTGATCAGGCACATGGTGATCAACGCCGGCGGTACGTCGATGCCCCGTACATTGTACACCCGGTGCGCGTGATGGAAACGTGCCGCGCCTATACGCAGGACACCGCTACGTTGTGTGCGGCGTTGCTGCACGATGTGTTGGAAGATACACCCGTTGGGGAGGCGGCTATTGGCGAGTTTCTGGAGACGTTGATGCCGGAAGCTGAAGTAGTGCGGACGCTACAGATTGTGGTGGAGCTCACCGATGTGTATACGCATGAACATCAGCCGCGCATGAAAAGAAAGGAGCGACGGGCACGGGAAGCAGCACGCCTGGCTACGGTGAGTGCCGATGCACAGACAGTGAAGTATGCGGATATTATCGATAATGCCGTTGATATCACCCAACACGATCCGGATTTTGCTCCGGTGTATGCGCGGGAATGTCAGGCTATCCTGGATGTTGCGGATAAAGGGAATGCTGATCTATACCAGCGGGCGGTTGATACGCTGAATGAATGCCTGGCGCAGTTTCCTTTTCGCAATCATAAGCATTAATTTTTTGAGCATTGCTTTTTAATGGAAGAAGCCCGGCAGGTCTTCTTGCAGGAACCGGGCATATTCCGGGAAGCTCGATAAGTCGTTGTGGCCGCCGCCTTTCACGAGAATCAATTTCTTTGGGCTTTTAATGCCTTTCGCGAGTCGCTGACTATGGGCGGGTGGAATGAGCTCGTCCCGGGTGCCGTGCAGCAGTATGACGGGGCACGTTACTTTTGTAATCTTTTGCAGGTTATTGAATCGGAAGCGGAGGTAGAGCGAAGGGAAAAAGAATGGCACTTTTTCGTTGGCTAACGTGCCGAGCGATGTGTAGGCAGACTCCAGCACCAACCCACGGACCGGGTACCGTGTGGCAATTTCTACTGCCACACCCGTGCCGATGGATCGGCCATATACCAGGATGTTTCCAGGTGCGATGTGCAGCTCTTTCGTGAGGTATTCATAGGCGGCTTCGCCGTCGGTATACATGCCTTGCTCGGAGAGTTGCCCGGTGCTTTTGCCGTAACCGCGGTAGTCGATCATCAATACGGCATAGCCCAGGGTGGTAAGGTCTTCCGCGGCAAACTTCCAGCCTCGCAGGTCGCCGGCGTTGCCGTGGAAGTACAGTATGACTTCCGGGCGCGTGCCTTCGCAATAGAGTGCGTGTATTGTCTCGTTGTCGCGTGTTTCGAGAAATACTTCGTGCTGGTGGCCGGCCAGGTTCAGGTTGGTATTCTTCGCCATTTTGCCGGGGTAGAAGATCAGCTTTTGCTGGAAGATGTATAATAGCAGGGCGACCAGGAAATAGAGGGCGATAATAGAATATGCCAGAATCTTCAGTGTTTGCATGCAGGTGGCTTGAGATACAAAGATAGTGGATATTGGAATACTTCAGACCGTGTAGTCGATTGCTGTTTACACAACACCGGCATCTCGTTGCCGGGGGTATTAACTTCTGGTCGATTACTGCTTTTAATGGCCTTTTTCAACGACGACTTTTCAGTCGGGATCATGGGATCAACCATGCAAAAAAGACTGACTATGAAAAGATATGTACAACTCGCCGTGTTACTTACGGTAAGTGCTCTCCAGACTGCGTATGCACAGAATGATTTGACCAATAAGGTCATGATGGGATACCAGGGCTGGTTTAATACGCCGGGTGATGGATCGCCGGTGAATGAATGGCGGCATTGGTTTAAGGATCAGACACCCAATGCAACCAGGATCAATATTGACTTCTGGCCGGAGATGGTAGAATACCCGCAGCAGTATGCTACGGAAATGACGTATCAGAACGGTTCCATGGCGCGGCTGTTTTCGTCATACGATCAAAGCACGGTGAATGTTCACTTTCAGTGGATGCGTGATTATAATGTGCATGGTGTCTATGTACAACGTTTCCTGGGTGAGGCGGCGTCTGGCCCACAAAACTTTCAGAATCGGAATCATATTATGGAAAATGTGATGAACGCCGCGCAGACGTACGGAAGGCATTACGCGGTGATGTATGATGTGACGGGCGTGCCGGAAGAAGGTTTTTATGATAAGCTTATCAATGACTGGAAGTACCTGGTCGATACGTACGATATGTTGAATCGTCCGGGGCATGCACGGCAGGAGGGTAAACCGGTGGTGGCCATCTGGGGGATGGGTTTTTCGCATAATCCTGTGACGTATCAAACGGCGCAGGCTGTGATCGACTTCTTTCACAATGGCCCGGAGAAATACCGCGCGTATGTGGTGGGCGGTGTACCGTCGTACTGGCGCACGTTGCGGACACAGAGCGATACAAAGACCGAGCCGCAGTGGGCCGCGGTTTATCGCTCGTTTGATATGATCTCTCCATGGACCGTGGGGCGCTATAATAAGAACAGTGTTGATGCGTGGAAGACAAACATGATCGTGCCGGACCTGGCCGACTGCCATGCGAACGGCATTGACTATATGCCGGTGATCTGGCCGGGAGGCTCGTGGTTTAACCAGACAGATCAGCTATATCCGGAGCGGATCAATGACAACCCGCGTGATGGTGGGAATAACTACTGGCGCCAGGCATACAACGCGATCAGTGCCGGATCGAACTTTTTGTATGTGGCCATGTTTGATGAGGTCGACGAAGGTACGGCCATGTTTAAGGTTGCGCCCAATGCGGGAGGTGCGCCCGCGCAGGGAACGATCGTGAATCTCGATGCGGACGGCTTTACATTGCCGAGTGACTGGTATCTCCGGTTGGCCGACGAGAGCCAGAAGATGCTTGACCATTCGATTCCGTTGACGAGTACTATTCCGATTGCGCCTTCTTTTAATGTTCCGGTGGTGTATGTGTCTTCGACAAGTCCGGCTGTACGCGGTGTGTTGCCGGGTAGCTTTACTATTGCCGCGACAAATGTTACTTCGCCTGTTACGGTTGCCTATACGCTGGGCGGTACGGCGCCGGCAGCAGATTATACGGCCACCCCAGCCTTGACGGGGTCTGTTACGTTAACACCTTCGGCTCCGCTGGTAAGTGTTACTGTCGCGCCGGCTACAGATCATGTGATTACATCGGGGGAGACGCTGCAGCTGACCCTGGCCGGAGGATCGGGCTATACAATAGGCTCGGCGACTGCTGCTATTACCTTTCATGCCTCGGCCCCTTTTGATGGTAGCCCGGCTGCTATACCGGGGCGCGTGGAAGCAGAGAATTATGATGCCGGTGGACCGGGCGTTGCTTATTATGATACGGATGGTGTGAACAACGGTGGACAGTATCGCGCATCGGAGCCTGTCGATATCGGTGGGGCGCCGGAGGGCGGTTACTTTGTGGGATGGTTGTCGAAGGGTGAGTGGTTGGCGTATACGGTTAATGTGGCCTCGGCAGGTGTCTACACCCTGGAGGCACGCGTGGCGACGCCGGCCTCGGGGAAGAGCTTTCACGTAGAATTGAATGGTGTGAATATATCCGGCAGCATTGCCGTGCCGGCTACGGGCGACTGGCAGGCATACCAAACCGTGCGCGTGACGACGCCGATGATTAGCGCGGGCCAAAAGGTGGTACGCATTGTGATGGATACGGACGGGTTCAATCTGAACGATCTCAACTTTGTGTTGAGCACGCCCGGACAGGGGCCGTATACCGGCACGCCGGCGGTTATACCGGGACGTATCGAGGCAGAAAATTATGATACGGGTGGACAGGGTATTGCCTACTCAGATCAGGATGTAGTCAACAGCGGAGGTCAATATAGAGCTGAGGAGCGTGTCGATATTGAGTCTTGTTCAGAGGGTGGTTACAATGTTGGCTGGATCGGTACGGGAGAGTGGCTGGAGTATACCGTGAATGTTACGAGCGCGGGCACCTATACCTTGCAGGCCCGGGTGGCGACGCCCCATGCGGGGAAGACTTTTCATGTAGAATTGGATGGTGTTAATATCTCTGGACCTGTGGCTGTGCCGAATACCGGTAACTGGCAGGTATATCAGACAGTGTCTGTGACGACGCCGGCGTTGACGACGGGGGTAAAGGTGCTGCGGATTTTTATGGATGGGTTCGATTTTAATATCAACTATATAAACTTTGTGCGCCATGGTACAGGCCGCGTGGCGTTAGTGGAGGACCTGGTGCGCGGGGAAGAGATTACATATTCGCCTAATCCTGTACAAGATATGTTTACCATTAACTTTCCTCCGGATGTGTTTCGGGCGGTATCCGTGCGTGATGTATTGGGGCGCGTGCAGTATCAGCAGGTCATCGATGCGCATCGTCAGGATGTTACGTTGCAGTTGGTGGCGCTGCCGTCGGGGACTTATTTTGTTTCGTTGGAGAATGGAGCCCGGAGGAAAGTGATTAAGGTTGTTAAACGATAGCGTTACGGCAGGCTGCTGACGTAGGAAGCGATGCGGAAGAGCGGGAGGATTTTAGAGACGCCGCCGAGCTTAATGGCTTCTTTGGGCATGCCGAAGACGACGCTCGATTCTTCGTCCTGGGCGATGGTATGGGCGCCGGCGCTTTTCATGTCGAGCATGCCTGCTGCGCCGTCGGCGCCCATGCCCGTCATGATAATGCCGATGGCGTTTTTGCCTGCGAATTTGGCGACAGATCTGAATAATACATTGACGGAAGGACGGTGTCGATTTACCGGCGGGCCGTCGTCGAGGTGCACGTAGTAGCGTGCGCCGCTGCGCCGAAGCTCCATGTGGCGGTTGCCAGGAGCAATCAGGCAACGACCGCGCAAGACACTGTCGCCGTGCTCGGCTTCTTTCACGCTGATGCGGCAGATCGAGTCCATGCGCTGTGCGAACGAGCGGGTGAAGAGCTCGGGCATGTGCTGAACGACGATAATGCCGTAACAGTCAATGGGCATCTCGCGCAGAAAGGCGAGGATAGCTTCTGTGCCACCCGTCGAGGCGCCGAGCGCGATAACCTTGTCGGTGGTTTGTACCAGGCTTTTGGTGTTACCGCCATGGATGGCCGATGCCGATGCGAGTACTTGTTGCTGGGCGGCAGCGGAGCGACGGCGCGGACGGGCCTTGCTGGCGTTCTTCACGACGTCGATGATATGTTGTTTACTTTCGGCGGCCATGCCGCCGACCATAACAGGCTTTTGCACCACTTCTACGGCGCCGTATACCATGGCCAACACGGCCGAGTCGGCACCTTTGGTGGTAAGGCTGGAGATGATCACAACGGGGATGGGATGCTGCGACATGATCTTTTGCAGGAATGTCAGCCCGTCCATGCGCGGCATTTCGACGTCGAGGGTAATGACGTCGGGCACCTGCTCGCCGATCTTCTTTGCGGCAATGTACGGGTCGGCGGCCGTGGCCATGACTTCGATCTCAGGATCGCTTTGTAGTATTTCGGACAACACCTGGCGCATGAGCGCGGAATCGTCTACGATCAGTACGCTGATCTTTTTCTTCAGCATGGAAGTAAGAGAGGGTTCAATTCCTGGTGGAAGATAGTCTTTTGGGTATAGACATATTATACTTTTCGGAAAATAGTTGGTTTGACCTGTTGTACAGGCAGGCTGAGGTGGTGGACGGACTCCGAGTGTCCGATAAATAAATATCCGCCCCGGCGCAATTTCGACAGCAGTTTGCGAAGCACCATTTCCTGGGTAGCCCGGTCGAAGTAGATCAGGACGTTGCGGCAAAAGATCAGCTCGAAGTCGTTGTCCATGCCGGTGATATCCTCGATCAGGTTGATACGTTTAAACTCTACCCTGGTGCGTAGCCGTGGGCCGATGCGAATGGTGGGACGCTCGCCCTCCCTGTCTTTACTTCGTAACAGGTATCGCTTGCACAAGGCCATGGGGACCTGGGCGACACTTTGCATGGGGTAGATGGCCTGTATGGCTTTCTTCAACACTTTCGTGGAGATGTCGGATGCTACAATACGGTAGCTGAAGGGATGACCGATGGCAAACTCTTCGAGCACCATGGCGATGGTATACGGCTCTTCACCCGATGAGCAGGCGGAGCTCCATACTTTAAAAGTACCCGACGGACGGTTGGCATACCAGGCGGGCAGAAGGTGCTCGCGCATGAAGTCGAAGTGTACAGGCTCGCGAAAAAAGTCGGTTTTGTTGGTGGCGACCGCGTCGATCATATACACGAGCTCTTGCTGCAGGCCGGCAGGGCTCATGACGTAATCGCAGTACGCCGAGAACGTGCCGATGTGTAGATGCTCGAGTCGCTTCTGCAGCCGGCTTTCCAGCAGGATTTTTTTCAAGGGTGTGAGATTGATCCCACACTCCTTGTAAATGAATCTGCTGAGCCGGCTGAAGTCAGCGTCGGAAAGTTTTTGTGGCTGCGCGAGTGCGGCCATGGATTAGAAGTTTTCGTACCGCTTGTCGAGCTGGTCGTTCTCGTGGTTGCCCATGTCGAGATTTATACCACCCATCCTTGGCGGAGCGTTTTTCACAGCACTTTTGTACAGGTTCGGTACGCCGGCGCCGGCTTGTGCGGAACGCGATTTATAGGGCGTCGTGGCAGCGGTGCGTTGTCCGTTTTTATCGAGGCGGAAGAACGATACGGTTTCGCGGAGGTGGTCGGCCTGGCTCGACAGCTCTTCGGCACCACTGGCCATTTCTTCTGACGCCGATGCGTTTTGCTGGATCACCTGGTTGAATTGCTGGATGGCGTTGTTCACCTGCTCGGCACCGGTATTCTGCTCGAGGCTGGCGGCAGAGATTTCTTGTACCAGCCTGGCTGTGCTTTGGATGTTCGGCACGATCTGGTCGAGTACTTTGCCCGAGCGATCGGCAATCGCCACGCTCGCGGAGGAAAGCTCGTTGATTTCCGCGGCCGCCACCTGGCTACGCTCGGCCAGCTTGCGTACTTCGGCGGCGACAACCGCAAAGCCTTTGCCATGGTCGCCGGCACGGGCTGCCTCTACGGCGGCGTTCAGCGCCAGCAAGTTGGTCTGACGGGCAATCTCGCCGATGATGGAGATTTTCTCGGCAATTTTTTTCATTGACTCAACGGTATGGTTAACGGACCGGCTACCGTCTTGAATATCGTCGGCCGCTTTGAGGGCGATCTTTTCGGTCTGCTGTGCATTGTCGGTGTTTTGCTGGATGTTCGCCGCCATTTCTTCCATCGATGACGAGATCTGTTCCGCCGACGCGGCTTGCTCTTGCGAGCCTTGCGACATCTGCTGCGATGTAGCGCTCATCTGTGCACTGGCAGTAGCGATGTGGTCGGACGCGGTCGAAACAAACGTGAGTACTTCGCGAAGTTTGTCCACCATGGCTTTGATATAGTCAATCAGCTCGCCCAGCTCGTCATGCGACGTGTTCTCGATATTCACTGTGAGGTCACCTTCAGAAATGCTCTTGATGGCAGCCTTGGCATAACTGATCGATCGCGTAATCGCCGTGATGATCCAGATCGAGATACCGATGGAGATCAGTACGGCCGTAATAAGAAGAAAGGCCATTTGTGTTTTTGCGTCGTCGTACAACTTGTCGGTTTCGGTCTTGGCCGATACCAGGGCATTTTCGTTTTTACGCGAGATCTTTGCCAATGCGTTGATCGCGCCTAGCGCTGCTGAACGCCCATCGCCCGAGGAGAGCCTGTAGGCTTCGGCAGAGGTCGAGTCAGTATTACGCATGGAGAGTGATCTGATGCGGCCATAGATCTTGGCGTATTCGTTCCACCTGATCGTGAACTCTTCCATGATCTCAATGCCTGCCTCGTCGGACATACCCTTGAGCTCATCCATGCGGCCCAGCATTTCCGTGGTGCGATCTTCAATCACACTGATGTACTCTTGTATTTCTTCGGGGCTCTTGGTGATAATAAGCTCTTTTTCCCGTTTCGTAATAAGCTGGATGTCTTCCGCTGCCTTCGAGGCAAGCATGATCCGTTTTACGTTGAGGTCTACGAGCGTGTTGATGCGCTCGTTCAGCAGGCTGATGTTAGTCACGCCCATATAATAGATCGTGCCCGACAGGCCGATCAAGACGACGAAGGCGGTAATCAGGCGGGCTTTTACGGTAAGTTTCATGTGATGGAGGTTACGCGTGAGTGATTGACTCCTGGTCGGAGGTGTTTTGTAAAATAGAGAGCTCTTCGGTGCTGAAGACCAGACCGATGTGGAGCAGCATGATAAACTGGTCATGATGTTTGACCATGCCGCTGATAAATCCGGACTTGTAGCGCGATCCGATCGACGGCGCCGGCTGAATGCTGGCGTCGTCGATCTCGAGTACTTCCTGTACTGAGTCGACGACGGCACCCAGCATAATCTGTTGGCCATCGATGGTGAGGTTCAATACAAGAATGCAGGTGTTGACAGTATCGGGCGTTTTTTCGAGCCCGAACTTCAAGCGTGTGTCGACGACGGGCAGTACGATGCCGCGCAGGTTGATAACCCCCCGCATGAAATGCGGAGCGCGGGGTACTTTGGTGATCTTGGAAAGTTCCAGGATCTCCGAAACGTCGGCCACGCTGGTGGCAAAAAGCTCATCGTCTAACCGGAAGGTTAGGTACGACTGACTGGTGACGGTTTCCATGATGATGTGAGGATATGTGAATGTAGATTTAGTGCTGGTGTAAGAGGCGGTTCTCGTCCACGAGCTGCCGCACAAGTTTGTGTATGTCTATGACCAGGGCGACGGTGCCGTCGCCGAGGATGGTGGCTCCGCTGAACTCTTCCCGGTTTTCATAGAACGAGCCGAGGGGTTTCATGACCGCCTGGTATTCGCCGATCACGGCATCGACGGCCAGCCCTACCGGGAATTCGTCGAAGTGTACTTTTATGACCTGCGTGATGTCGGGTTTAGGCTCGTCGTCATGAAAGACTTCGCGCAGATTAAAAACCGGCAGCAGGGCGCCGTCGAATTCTATCTTCTGGGCGTGTTCCTGCCGCAGCTTGCGCGTTTCGATTTCGTAACATTTGTCTACCGCTGTCAGGGGAAGTATATATTCTGATGAGGCGATCCTGACACGCATACCGTCTACAATGGACAGCGTCAGCGGCAGGCGGATGGTAATGGTTGTGCCTTCCTGTACACGTGAGGCAATGGATACTTCGCCGTGGATCGCCTCGATGTTACGTTTTACAATGTCCATGCCCACGCCCCGGCCTGAAACATCGGTCACTTGCTCTGCCGTAGAGAAGCCCGGCTTGAAGATGAGATCGTAGGTCTCCTTTTCGGAGAGTACGGCCTCGGGAGTGATCAACCCTTTGGCTATAGCCTTCTGGCGGATCTTTTCGGCGTCGATGCCTTTGCCGTCGTCGACGATCTGAATGTACACGAACGTGCCCGAGTGAAATGCTTTCATGCGAATAGCGCCCTGACGGGGTTTGCCTTTGGCTTCGCGTTCAGCCGGTGACTCAATGCCATGGTCGATGCAGTTGCGCAGCATGTGCAGGATCGGGTCGGTAATGTTTTCGATGATGGATTTGTCCAGCTCTGTCTCAACGCCTTCGGCGCTGAAGTTGATCTCTTTGCCAAGTTCCTTCGATAGGTCGCGCACCAGTCGCTGGAAGCGGGTGACGAGGGTATCAATGGGTATCAGGCAAATGCTGAAGGCGTTCTCGCGCAAGCGGCGTGAGATCTTTTCCATGTTCTCAGCCAGGTTGGCAAGGTCGGGTACATTGTGGCGGGCGGCCAGCAACGTAAGGCCTGCTTGTGAGGTGACCAGCTCGCTCACCAGGTTTAATAGCTCGTCGAGCTTATCGGAAGATACGCGGATGCTGGTAACATGATTTTTGCCCGCCGTGGTGGGTGCCGGTCCCGTTGTATCCACCGATGTCCTGGCGGTCGTTGTGGTCGTGTCGGCGCGTAGGGCGTTGGCTACCATGTGCTGGATGGCGGGCAGCCCAAACGGCGATGCCCCAAACGTTTTGATATCAAGGGCCTGTATAAATGCGGGAACCTGAAGCAGGTCGGTGTCGGCAATTTTTTCGACGATCACCTCGCAACAGTCTTCGGCAAAGATGAAGACGCCCTGGACTTCGTCCAGTGTGTTTTTACTCGCAAGAAATACTTCAAAACCGGTATAACACAGCGTCGGGTCGAGTATGCCCAACGGCGGAACCTCGTTCATGTGGGGCAGCACGCGGGCTGTGCCGAGCGACACGAGGTCTTCCATGAGGTATAGCGGATTGGTACCCTTCTGCTGTACATTGGCGTGAGGCCTGCAGTGCACGTAGAAGGTAGCCATACCGGTAGGCGTATGGGTTTCCTCGCCGGTCAGGCGGGCAATAGCTTTGTGCAGCGCTTCGTGGCGCGCGCGGTTGGCGGGGTCTTGCATGCCCTGGTCGCGGATGATCTTCTTTACGTGGTCGACCGTTTCCAGCGTTACCTCCAGTACTTCGTTCGTCGCGGTAAAGCGTCCGGTGCGGATCAGGTCGTATACGGTTTCCAGCTCATGGGTAAGCGCGCTCAGGCTTTCGAATCCAAACATACTGGCAGACCCTTTCAGGGTGTGCATGGACCGGAAGATGGTTTCGATGGATGTTTTGTTGGTGCGGTCCTTATCGAATTGAAGCAGTGTTTCTTCGAGGCTGGCGATGAGCTCTTCGGCCTCGGCAATGAATATGCCCTGGAGATGGTCCATAGATTAGTGCGTCACGTGCGGTAGGGCAATGTTTTGTGGTTGTAGGAGGGTGTCGAACCCGGCAAGCTTCAGGAGCTTGAAGTCGTTTTCGTTTAATCCCGAAGAGACTGTGATGGTACGCCCTTCGGCGCGTGCTTCCTGCAAGAAGGCCCAGAGCATTTGTAGAAAGCACAGGTCAATAGCAATCGGCTGATCGATGGCAATCGACGTTACCTCAGTCTTGGTGCGGAGTTTCCCAAACAGCGTAGTGAGTGCTGCGGCATGTTGCCGGGTAAGCTCGCCGGTAATTTTGCCTTTAGTTCCCGACGGCGTTTTGATGATGTTTACGATTGGCTTCATAGAGCAGTCAAAAAATACCGGTAGGCCGGCCGTAAAAAAATGTTTTTAGGAGGGAGTTTTTCAGCCGCGTAGAAAGCTTGCATAGCGATGAGTTTTTGACCAGTGTATACCGGGCCATCTGGCAAAGGTAGAGTACCGGTTTCCGTAGCGGCATCGGAGGAATGTCGTATTTTGAATTACCCTGAGATACGCACGAGGCTTCCGTATAAATACTTAGAGCGTGTTCCGTGTGGTGGCATGATATTTTAATCGTTGTACGGTAATCCTTTTATTTGTTCAACTTTTGGTACATATATGAGATTTTCCTTACGTGCGCTTCTGTATATAACATTGGTATTTCCATGTGTATACTGTGAATCCCGAAAGCCCTCCATACCATCCTCAATGACTGCTGATACCGTACAAATTGCGCGGAAGCAAACCGTAACGCTACCTGAACCGTATGCCACCGAGCCAGCGAAGAAGTTCAGTAATGTGGTAGGATGGGGTGAGAACATTACACCGACCGCACCCCGGGGTTTTACCGTTACACGCTTTGCGGACGGACTCAAGAATCCCCGCTGGATTTATGTTGCCCCAAACGGCGACATCTTTGTTTCGGAAGCCAACACCGAGCCCAAAATTCCGGAGAAAGTCGGCAATGCCGTGTCGGGTAAAAGCAAGTCGCAGAACCTGGGCAAAAGTGCAAACCGCATCACCTTATTTAAGGATACAGACAATAATGGAACCATCGATCAACGGGAAGTCTTTTTATCGGGATTGAACCAACCGTTTGGTATGTTGATCCTGAACGGATTCTTCTACGTGGCCAATACCGATGGCGTTTGGCAATACCCATACAAGGAAGGGCAGACAACGATGCAAGGCACGGGTAAAAAGATCGTGTCGCTGCCCGCCGGCGGATATAACAATCACTGGACCCGTAATATCATTGCGAATCATGATGGCACGAAGATCTATGTGTCGGTCGGCTCGGGGAGCAATAGTGCCGAGCACGGTTTTGAGAACGAGATACGCCGGGCCAACATTCTGGAGATCAATCCGGATGGTACGGGCGAGCGCATCGTTGCTGCAGGCCTTCGCAACCCGGTAGGAATGGACTTACAACCCGGTACCCACACGCTGTGGACGGCCGTAAACGAGCGTGACGACCTGGGGGATGACCTGGTGCCGGATTATATCACCAGCGTTAAAGAGGGCGGGTTTTATGGATGGCCCTATACGTACTTTGGTACGCACGACGACCCGGCCGTAAAAGAGCCGCTGCCCGACTCGCTCCAGCATGTGATTGTGCCGGATGTACCCGTGGGACCGCACACAGCTTCCCTGGGACTGGCATTCTACGATGCCAAAGCTTTTCCCGATCACTATCACGGCGGCGCATTCGTGGGGCAGCATGGCTCCTGGAATCGTTCGGCGCTGAGTGGTTATAAAGTGATATTCGTTCCGTTTGCGAACGGTGTGCCGGGTACGCCGGAAGATTTTTTGACCGGCTTCATTAAAGACGAAGCAACAGGCGAAGTACGGGGTCGGCCGGTATGTGTCGCCGTAACGCCCGATGGCGCGTTGTTGGTGACAGATGATGCGTCGAATATTATTTGGCGCGTGAGTGCTACGAAAGCACCGTAATTTTATCTTCTGTAATCTTTTTCCATTTGTTAAGCGTCTATGTTGCGGCGTCCACTCCCTTATGCTCGTCTGGTTCGTTACCTGGCCCTGAGCGGGTCCATAGCGATCGGACTGGTATATATGGGCATAGGCATCATTGCCATGCTATCATTACTGCGCCTGAAAGATGGCGGCGCGGATGAAGATAGCATGCTGGAGTTTCTGACCGAGCTGCCCGCCGGCTGGGTATTGGTTTGGAGCATTCTACTCGGTATGGTGTGTTACATTGTCTGGCGGTTGTACGAAGCGATCGCCAATCCTTTCCGCGAACCGGATACTGCCAGGGGAATTATTACACGTATAGGAACTGCGTTGAGCAGCGTGGCGTATGCGATCATTGCGCTTTCTGCCATACAAGCCCTGTTGGGCATTGCGTTAGAGGGCGATGGCGTAGAGGAACAACGGTTGATGGTAGAAGACGTGCTGGATTGGCGGGGTGGCACCTGGCTGGTTGGCGCGACGGGGATGTTAGTCGGCATTACAGGGATACTCGAATTTTATCACGTTGTACGCCGTCTGTATGTAGCCAGGCTGAACATGCAACGACTCACGCGCACGGGGCAACGGTTGGTCCACAGCCTCGCATGGTACGGGCATTTCTCTCGCGGTACGATCTTATTGATCATGTCCTATTTCCTTGTGCTGGGTGCAATTCACGCTGATCCCGAGGAAGTGGTAAATACGGACAAGGCCTTTAACTTCATTGGCGAAAGCCTGTTGGGCCATCCGTTGTTTGTGATCGTGGCGATTGGTACGGTTGCGTACGGCGTTTTTATGATCTTGCAGGGCATGTACCTGAAATGGGAAAAGGACCGGTGAGCGCACCAGTCCTTTTCCCACAGCTTATTTTGCAGCGGCGGTGAGCGATCCCGCCGGTGTGTTGCCGGTGGCGCCGTTGCTGGTGGATTTTCCTTCCAATGCTTGTATTCTTTGTGTCAGGGCTTCGATCAGCTGGCGTTGGCTGTCGATCAGAGCCTGTTGTTCTTGTACGGCTTTGACGAGCGGCACAACAAACTCGGCATAACGGAGGCTATACCAGTCCTCGGGTTTTTCGGGACGGCTGACGCCGCTGAAGTCGAAGCTCACGTTCCGGGCAGCGGCCTCTACTTCCTGCGCGATGAAGCCGGTATGTACGGTGAGGTCTTTCGGAATGGCGGATGCATCGACGCCGGCAGCGGCATTTTTTGCGACGATGACGTCGTGGTTAACGCGATAGGTCACCGGGCGGAGCTGCTGGATGAATTTCAGGCCTGGCACGTCTTCGCGGATGTCGGTTTTAAAACGACCATCGGAGGCAGCTGTCCAGTTTACCTGGCCGCCGATCCTGGTGACGGAGACATTGCCAATACGAACTTCATTGGAATTAGATACCTGTGCGCCAGCGCCTATAGCGGTAGCGTTCGTTAAGCCGCTGCTTCCCTGAAATGCAGCATAGCCGATGGCGGTATTGTAATTGCCTTCCCCATACGATGAAAGTGCCGCATAACCAACAGCCGTGTTACGCTCGCCGTTCGTGCTTTGCATGGCCTTCATGCCTACGGCAGTATTGCGACTACCCTGTGTGTTCTCGAAGAGTGCTTCTACCCCAAGGGCTGTGTTGTCGAGTCCACCCGTATTGTTAAATAATGCTTTAAACCCAATGGCGGAGTTGAAACTGCCGGCGTTTTTAAAGAGCGCCATGGAGCCCAGGCAACTATTCCATTTGCCTTCGTTTTTATACATCGCGTAGGCTCCGACAGCAGCGTTCTCGAACCCGTAATTGTCCGAAAGACAAAAGGAGCCCAACGCTACGTTGTTCCAGCCACTGGAGCTGAACAGGGCTTTGTAGCCGATTGCGGTATTGTCGGATCCATACCCGCGGTACAATGCTTCCGCCCCTACGGCTGTATTGTTGTTATTGGAGGTGTTTGTGTAGAGTGCATTCTGGCCCAGGGCTGTGTTATTGCTTCCGGTGTTATTCTGACGCAGGGTGTTGAAACCGAGTGTGGTGTTGGCGACACCCGTCAGGTTGTCGGCCAGCGAGAATGTGCCGATGGCGGTGTTTACCGACGCGGTCGTGTTGGCGTATAGTGCGTGGTGACCGATGGCGATGTTGCTGGAGGCGGTTGTGCTATTATAGAGCGAATATACACCGATGCCGACGTTATAGCGACCAACGGTGTTACTACTCAAGGAGCCTACTCCGATGGCGGTATTGGCGGCGCCATAGGTGGTTTGATAAAGCGTACGCCACCCTACGGCTGTGTTTTGACTGCCGCTATTGCTGGTAAACCCGCTTTGGTAGCCGATGTATACATTGTCGTTTACTACCTGGTCGTCGTTCAGGCCGGCTCCTTCGCCGAGGTATACGGAATGCCCGGTGTTGAGCTGCTCTAATTGCCCCCGGGTCGTAAGGCGCAGGTAGGGAATGTTGTTGGTGCGGACCACCAATGGCAACTCGTCTTTGGTGCCGAGAAAATTGTCGGAGGTCGTGCCGGTATTGCCGTAGACGTTCCAGGCGCTGTCTGCGTTGAGGGCAGTCGTTTCCGCAGCGCCCGCCTTCAGCGCGTAGAGGGCATAGGGCACGCTCATCAGCTGACTGGCACCATAGCGCTGACCATCGATGCTTACTTCCAGAAAGTAAGGACCTGCAGACCAGTCGACAGTGGCCAGGTCGCTGCTGCGATCGTTCCCCTCGCCGATGGTGAGGTTGATGAGTCCGGTTTCGGTCGCGGTGACGTGGTGGTTTTCGGTATAAACGGCCTGGCCGGCGGCGTGGCCCTGGACAATGCGAATGGCGACGAGCGAGGTGCTGTTGGCTTTTGCCTGGCCGGCGGCGTCGCGTAAAACAGCCTGGTATTTAAAGCCGGTAGGTGCCTGTGCCCAGGCGTTCAAGCTGATGATTGCGAGTAAAAATAAAGACAGTGTTTTCATAAGGGGGTATTTATAGATGGAAAACATGTGTGGTTATAGTGGTTATTCGTGACCGGCCCGGGCGACCGGCGTGGCGTCGTTGTGAGTGGCCTCGCTATTTTTTATAAATTGCTCGATGGCCTGTTGTTGTTTCTTTAACAAGGCTTCCTGTACTTCCAGTTGTGCTTGCAGTGTCTTCAGCATGATCTGTTGTTCCTGTACGGCTTTGACCAGGGGTACCACAAACTCGGCATAGCTTAAGCTATACCAGTCCTGCGCGTTGGCTGGTGCATTTACACCGCTGAAGTCGAACTGTATGGCGCGGGCCGCTGCTTCCACTTCCTGGGCGATGAAACCGGTGTGTATGGTCAGGTCGGCCGGGATACCCTGGGTGCTCTCACGGGCGGCAATGACGGCGTGATTGATCCGATACGTTACCGGGCGCAAGCGGGTGATGAAATCGAGGCCGGGCACATTTTCGCGGATGCTGGTTTTGAAGCGGCCGTCGGAGGCGGCACTCCAGTTTACCTGGCCTCCGATCCTGGTAACAGCGCGGTTGCCAATGCGTACTTCATTGGAAGTCGTTATTTCGGCTTCGAAGCCAATAGCCGTGGAGTTGGTAATGGCAGCACCGTTGGGGAATGCATTCGCACCGATGGCGGTGTTATGTGTACCCGTGGTATTGAGCCCAAGTGCGCCAACACCGACGGCGGTGTTACTGGTGCCGTCGGTGTTATTTCGCATGGCGTAAAGGCCGACAGCGGTATTGACGCTTCCGTTATTGTTGCTGTTGAGGGCTCTTGTGCCGACTGCTACATTGCCTGCACCCAGCGACGTAACTTCGAGTGCATGTGCACCGACGGCCGTATTCTCAGAAGTCGCGTTGGACACGAGTGCAAAGGATCCGATGGCTGTGTTTAGGTTGCCTTCCTGGTTTGCATATAAAGTGGCGGTGCCGACGGCGACGTTGTCTATGCCTGTGGTATTATCGGATAAAGCATGGCTACCCAGTGCGACGTTGTAATAGCCCGTGACGTTGTCTTTCAATG
>JAESGK010000435.1_pt1 | contig 16817 bp, 18 predicted proteins | sample 9269681 | NCBI WGS metagenome assembly JAESGK01 (sample SAMN14515347, study PRJNA621673) | algae metagenome | isolation source: Timaviella obliquedivisa GSE-PSE-MK23-08B and co-occurring heterotrophs from... | place: USA: Grand Staircase Escalante National Monument, Utah | collected 2006-08-15
GCGAGCATCAGCTCGTGCGCCGCGGCCGCTACGTCGAGTTCAACCTGCTGCACGACCGCGGCACCAAGTTCGGCCTGATGACCGGCGGCAATGTCGAGGCGATCCTGATGTCGCTTCCGCCCGAGGCGCGGTGGCCGTAGGACCGCAAAACCGGCCCGACCGCGCTGCCAACCTTTCCTATCTTGCGCGGGTTTTTCTGACTTAAGTCCCTGATTCCAAGATACAAAGTCCAGACCGGTGCGAGAAAGAAAATGAGACATTTCTCAACCTTCCGGAGCGCTCCGAAGGAAAGCATTCGCATTAAACGATTTATAGAACGATCATAGGGTAGGATAGTAACTATTCACGCCAAATCAAGACCCGGCGGCAACCGATCGGGCTTGTGCAGCACATAAAGAATTGACGGGTTCCCGAGAAAGACTTGTCGGCGATTGTGGCGGTGACACGCGAACGATCGATTGCGCATCGCAGCTTGCGACAAGAAGGGCGCAGAGCGGACACGAAAGAGTCTTACAGCTTTCTTCACGCCACGGCTCCGCCCCTCATCGGCATTGCAACGAGGAAAATCATTTTCATTCCGCGTCGGACAAGTCCCTCGAAAGCGACCTATGCCGCAGCGAGCGCCCTGCGCAGGCCTTCGGGGTCACCTTTGATCGCACGCAACAGCGTTCGTGCCGGTCCACTGGGCCGTTTGGCGCCGCGCTCCCATTCCTGCACGGTTCGCACGCTGAATTCATAGGCGGCGGCGAACTGCGCCTGTGTCATCCCTGTCGCTCGCCGGATTGCCCGCACGTCGACTTCCGGCGCCATATCGGGCGCGGCGTCGGGATTGGCCGCGATCTGCCGGGCGATGTTCTCGTCCGTCATCGCATCCACCTTGCGCCAATCCGTCGTCGCCAACGCCCGACGCGCCGACTTACTCAAAATCTTCGCCATAGCGCTTCACCTCCCTCTTATTCGCCTTGCGGAGCGAGATCACGCGTCGCTCCATTTGCCGGTCGACGTACACGCAAACGAAGAGACGGTCGCGAATGAGGCCGAAAGCGATCTTGCGAACCTCTCCATACTCAAAACGGTCGTCGGCTACCGACACATGCGGCCCGGCGAACAAGACCTCCGCCAAGGCGAGAGAAACGCCATGCTTCGCCAGGTTGACCGCGTCTTTGGTGAAGTCGAACACGTATCTCACGACTCGCCCAATATACGTCTCTGGCGTACCTCAAGCAAGAAATTTATACGCCAGAGGCGTATCTTCAACCGACCTCGATCAAACGTTGCCCGCACGACGGGCCAAGCGCGGGCGCGGCATTGAAAATCGAGCGACTGGTGGACGAGGCCGACAATCGGGTTGGGGGCCTAAGAGGACCGGCCTCGGGCAAGGGCGAGGCCAGCCAGCAGCGGCGCCGCAAACAGCGCCAGCACCAGCAACGGATAAGGCGCACCCCACCAGAAGGCGAAGCGGTCGAGGAACGACGCCGGATCCTCGCCGTAAGTGAGCCGCGTATAGAGAAAGTCGACCAGAATCGTGGAGGGTGGCCACAGCAGCGCCGCCAGCAGCGCCGCCTCGAGCCAGCGCGGCCCCGTCGTGTGGCGGGCGTGGATGAAGGCCATCAGCACGACATAGGGCAGCGGCACCAGGACCTTGTACCATTCGACCACGCGCACCGAGAGCGTGCCGGCGATCCAGGTATCGCCCACGGCATCGTTCAGCACGACGAGGAGCGCGATCGCCCCCCACAGCACGAGCGTGACGCCGGGACGAATCACTTTGAGCGGGCCAGACGTTCGAGTTCGATCAGGCACGCCGCGCGGTCGGCGGAAAAATCGCCGTCGATCCACCAGCGCTCGACCGCTTCGATCAGCGCGCCCACACGAGGACCGGGTTTCAGGCCGAGCTTCAGCGCATCGCCGCCGCTCACCGGCAACTCGGGCGATGTCCAGCTCCGCGCCAGAGCCAGCGCCGCCCGCCAGTCGCCCGGCGCCTCGAGGGCGAGCAGCAGGCGGTCGGCATAGAGATTGTTGCCGAGGCCATAGATGCCGGCCCGCCAGGCTTTGGGGCCGCCCGCGACATCGACGACAGGCGCCCGGGCCAGCATCACTTCCAGGCGCAACGCCTGCTGGGTGGAGAGTTTCAGGCGCTTGCCGATGGCCGTGGCGCCGGCGTCCGAGGGCAGGATCGCCGCCAGCCGGCGCAGCGGATCGGGCGCGTCTTCGCGGGTAATCAGAATCTTCAGGCGAGCGACGCCAACAAACTTCGGCAGCCAATGGTCGAGCGCACCGGCTTCGGCCATGGCCTGCAGGGCATCGGCCGGCGCCGGCGCCTGGAGCAGCCGCAGCAGCTCCTTGGCCACGCGCTCGCCCGAGAGGCCGGCCAGCACGCCGGCATTGCGCCGGCAGGCTTCGAAGCTCGGGCCATCGAGCGGTGGGCGGCCGTACCAGGCGTGAAAGCGGAAAAAGCGCAGCACGCGCAGCCGGTCCTCGGCGATGCGGGTGTCGGCCTCGCCGATGAAGCGCACGCGGCCCGCCGCGAGGTCGCTCCGGCCATCGAACGGATCGTAGAGCGTGCCGTCCCGATCGGCGTAGAGGGCGTTGAAGGTGAAGTCGCGCCGGTTGGCATCTTCCAGCCAATCGTCGGTGAAGGCGACGACCGCGCGCCGCCCGTCGGTCTCGACATCGCGGCGAAGCGTCGTGAGTTCGAAGGGTCGCCCCGCGACGATTGCCGTCACGGTACCGTGCTTGAGGCCGATCGGCACCGACTTGAGATTGGCCGACGCAAGCGCACGCATGATCGTCTCGGGTGGCTTGTCGACGGCCAGGTCGATGTCGATGTCGTCCATCGGGCGCTTCAGCACGGCGTCGCGCACACAACCGCCGACGAAGCGGGCCACGACGCCGGCTCGCTCGAGCGAATCGAAAAGCACCCGCACCTGGGGCGTATCCATCCAGGGCTGCGGCTCGAGACGTCCGCCGGACTTCATGATGAAGGCTTCATGAGGCGAAGAGCCCGCCGTAACCCTGGTTCTGGGTGAAGAACATCACGACGAAGCCCGCGATCGTGCAGACGAGACCGGCGATGGCGAGCCAGGTGATCGGCATGTCCTGCCATTCCGGCAGCGTGCCGGCGAGCTTGCGTTCCTGCTTGATCTTCACCGCCCAGGCCCACAGGAAGAAGGCGACGGTCGGCGCCATGACCAGCACGAGGATCAACAATACGACGCGCATGGGGCTACTCCGTGGCCCGCGTCACTCGCCGGCGGTGAGGACAAAATGCAGGTTCTTGAGCATACCGGCAGTCGCCCCCCAGATGTAGCGCTCTCCGTAGGGCATGGCGTAGTAGCGGCGCTCGCGGCCCTGCCAGACGCGGCTGTCGATACGGTGGTTCCGTTCGTCGAGAAAGTGCGCGAGCGGCACCTCGAAGACGTCGGCGACCTCGCGGGGATCCGCACGGGTCGTGAATCCCGGCGTGACGATGCCCACGATCGGCGTGATCTCGTAGCCCGTCCCGGTGCGGTAGAGGTCGACCGCGCCGATGACATCGATGAACTGCCGGGTGAGCCCGACCTCCTCCTCGGTCTCGCGAAGCGCGGTCGCCACGGCATCCGCATCCTCTGCCTGCTGGCGTCCGCCGGGGAAGGCGATCTGGCCGGCGTGGCTCGGCATGTCGTCGGTGCGCTGCGTCAGCAAGACCGTCAGGCCGGACTCGCGGCGCACCAGCGGCATCAGCACCGCGGCCGGCCGGTAGGTCTCCGGCGCCGGCACGACTCCGTTGAGGGAGAAGTCGCTGCCAAGCGGCGGGCGGCATACTGGCAAACCCGATGCCAAACGCCTGCTGCGTTCGCGCACCCGCTGCACGATTTCGTCAACCTTCATGCCCTTGTTCCGGCCTCAATTCTGGGCTTCCCTCAAGCCTAGCCTCACCGACCACAGGAGCGCCCTGGTGGCCCCCGATACATCGACCGCTACCGACGCCGACGCCCGCTCCGCCCTCGCCGATATCGAGCGCCTGGGCAGCCAGTTACGTTCCGCGCGCACGGCCATCGGCCAGGTCATATATGGCCAGCAGGACGTTATCGATCAAACGCTCGTTGCGCTCCTCTCGGGCGGACATCTTCTGTTGATCGGCGTACCGGGCCTCGCCAAGACCAAATTGGTGGACACCCTGGGTATCGTTCTGGGGATGGAAACCAAGCGCATCCAGTTCACGCCCGACCTGATGCCCGCCGACATCCTGGGCTCGGAAGTGCTGGAGGAAAGCGACGGCGGCCGCCGCTCGTTCCGCTTCCTGCAGGGTCCGGTGTTCGCCCAGCTCCTGATGGCCGACGAGATCAACCGCGCCAGCCCGCGCACCCAGTCCGCGCTGCTGCAGAGCATGCAGGAAAAGCACGTGACCGTGGCCGGCAAGCGCTACGACCTGCCGGCGCCGTTCCATGTGCTGGCGACCCAGAACCCGCTGGAACAGGAGGGCACCTATCCCTTGCCCGAAGCGCAGCTCGATCGCTTTCTTCTGCAGATCGACGTCGGCTATCCCGACGAAGAGGCCGAACGCCAGATCATGATCGGCACTACAGGCGCGGTCACGGCCACCGCGATGCAGACGCTGACGCCGGCCGATCTCATGGCCGCCCAGTCCCTGGTGCGGCGCCTGCCGATCGGCGAGAGCGTCGTCGATGCCATTCTGAAGCTGGTCCGGGCCGGCCGGCCGGAAAACTCCGACCTCGAGGTCGTGCGCAACCGCGTCGCCTGGGGCCCGGGTCCGCGCGCCAGCCAGGCCTTCATGCTGGCCTGCCGCGCCCGCGCGATCATCCAGGGCCGCCTCGCGCCGTCGGTCGACGACGTCGTGGCGCTGGCCGGGCCGATCCTGCGCCATCGCATGGCCGTCAATTTCTCGGCCCGCGCCGAGGGGGTCACGATCGAAGCGGTGATTGCCCAGATGTGTGCGCGTCTTGCCTAGCCTTCTGGCTTAGGCATTGCAGCACCGACGCCAATGGCAGCGCCCTCAACCCTTCACCGATCGCTCGAACTCGCCGGCACCCTGCCGGCGTTGATGGTGGCGGCCGACCGTGTCGCGGCAACCGTCATTCAGGGCGTCCATGGAAGGCGGCGGGTCGGACAGGGCGATGCCTTCTGGCAATACCGGCCCTATCGCGACGGCGACAGCGCCAGCCAGATCGACTGGCGCCAAAGCGCGCGCAGCCGGCACCTGTTCGTGCGCGAAACCGAATGGGAGGCCGCCGCCAGTGTCTGGCTGTGGCGGGACGCGTCGCCCTCGATGCAATACGCCTCGTTAAAGAATATCGACACCAAGGCGGTGCGCGGCGAACTGATTACGCTCGCCGTGGCCAGCCTGCTGGCCGATGCCGGCGAGCGCGTCGCGGTCCTGGGTGGCGGCATGCGGCCGACCTCCGGGCGCGTGGCCGTGCGGCGGATCGCCGAAACGCTGTTCGACGAAACGCGAGACTCCACACGCACGCAGCCAAGCCTGCCGCCGATGGTCCCGCTGCCGGCGCACGGCACCGTCGTGCTGGTCTCCGACTGGCTGGACCCGCTCGACAAGATCGAAGCCATCGTCCGCTACTACGCCAGCGTCGGCGTGCGTGGCCATATCGTGCAGGTGCTCGATCCCGCCGAGGAAGACCTGCCGTTCGACGGCCATGTGAAGTTCGAAGGCTTGGAAGCCGAGGGCCAGCACACGATCCGCCGCGTCGAGGCCGTGCGCACCGCCTACGGTGCCCGGCTGGCGGCGCAGAAGGACGGGCTTCAACGTCTGGCGCGGCCGGCCAACTGGACGATCCACCAGCACCGTACCGACCGTCCGCCGCAGACCGTCCTGCTCGCCCTTTATCTCGCGATGGCCGACCTGCGTCGGCTGAACGCGGCCTGAGCGCCCATGCTCGGTCTAGGCGCGTTCGCCTTTGCTGCCCCAGGGATGCTGGCGCTGTTGCTGGCGCTGCCGGTGATTTACTGGCTGCTGCGCCTGATCCCGCCGCTGCCCAAGCTGGTGCGCTTCCCGGCGATCCGGTTGCTGGTCGGCCTGGAGCCGACCGAACAGACGCCGATGAAGATGCCGTGGTGGCTGCTGCTGCTGCGACTGCTGCTGGCAACGGCACTGATCCTGGCCGTGGCCAAGCCGCTCCTCAATCCGCAGGCCGACCTGCCCGGCCGCGGGCCGCTGCTGCTGGTGATCGACGACGGCTGGTCCTCGGCGCCGGGCTGGACGACACGCATCGCCCACGCCGAGCGCCTGATCCAGCGCGCCGAGCGCGGCGGCCGCACCGTCGTGCTGATGGGCACGGCGCCCACTCCCATCGATCAGGCGACGACCCGGCGCGGCGCGCTACGGCCGGACGAGACCCGGACCATCCTGCGCGCCTTCCGGCCCAAGCCGTGGCCCACCGATCGCGCCGCGGCGGCCGCCGAACTCGACCAGATGCAGGTCGATCCCGGTGCCTATGCCGTGTGGCTGAGCGATGGCCTGGAAGACGAAGGGGCGGCGCGCCTCACCGAAAGGCTGCGCCGTTTCGACGGATTGCAGGTCCTGGTGCCCGACCAGGCCACCACGCCGCTTCTGCTGTTGCCGCCTTCGGTCGAAGGCCGGGACCTCAAGGTCCGGGTGTTGCGCCCGGTCGCCGACGGGCCGCGCAAGGTGGCGGTTCAGGCAGCCGACGAGCAGGGCCGAGTCGTGGCCCGCATCGACGTCGACTTCGCCGCCACCGCCACGCAGGGCGAAGGCGCCTTGCCGGCCCCGGCGGAATTGCGCAACCGCATGTCCAGGCTCGACATCGAGACGCAAGGCGGCGCCGGCAGCGCGGTGCTGCTCGACGAACGCCATCGCCGCCGCCCCGTCGCCATCATGGGCGAGCGCGCCACCGCCGGCGGCCAGCCGCTGTTGCAGGAGATCTACTTCCTCGAGCGCGCGCTCGATCCCTATGTCAGCCTCAGCATCGGCGACCTGGAAACGGTCCTCTCGCGCAATACCGCCGTCCTGCTGATCCCCGATGGTGCCATTCCCTCGGCCAACGACCGCGAGGAAATCGCCAAGTGGATCGAGCGCGGCGGCGTGGCCGTGCGTTTCGCCGGCGCCAATCTCGCCGCCGGTGCGGACACGCTGGTCCCGACGCGCCTCAGGCTGGGCGATCGGGCGCTGGGCGGCGTCATGAGCTGGGGCGAGCCCACGGCGCTGGCCGAGTTCCCCGCCAACAGCCCCTTCCTCGGCATCCCGATTCCCAAGGACGTGCGCATTTCCCAGCAGGTGCTGGCCGAGCCGACGCCCGACCTCGCCGACAAGACCTGGGCGCGCCTGGCCGACGGCACGCCGCTGGTCACCGCCGAGAAGCGCGGCCAAGGTTATCTCGTGCTGATCCACACCACCGCCAACACGGGCTGGAGCAACCTCTCGCTCTCCGGCCTGTTCGTGAACATGCTGCAGCGGCTGGTCACCCTGTCGCGCGGCGTCGCCGGCGACGGCGTCAACAAGGCGCTGAAGCCGTGGCGCACCCTCGACGGCTTCGGCCGCCTGGGCGCCCCGCCGGCCGGCGCGCAGATCCTGCCGGCCGATGCCGCCGAAACCTTCAAGCCGAAGCCCACCACACCGCCCGGCCTCTATGGCGACGAGAACGCCCAGGTGGCATTCAACATCGGTGGCCGTGTCGCCACGCCGAAGCCACTGGCACTGCCCGGCGGTGTCGCGACCGACAAATTGTCGGAAGGCGGCGAGACCGATCTGTCTCGCTGGTTCCTGCTGGCGGCACTGCTGCTGCTGCTGGCCGATCTCCTGATCTCGCTGTTGCTGCGCGGCCTTCTGCCACGCGCGCTCCGTCTGGGTCGCGCCGCGCCGGCAGCACTTGTGTTGCTGCTGGCCGCGGTCGGCGCCGCGCCCGATGCCGACGCCCAGCAACAGACTCCGCCGCCGCCACGGCCGCAGTTCCAGCCGCAGCCCAACGCACCGGACGGCCCGGCGACGCGCGACCGGCCGGGCCCGCCGCCCCTCGGCATCGAACAGGCGCTGAAAGGCTCGCTCGACATCCGGCTCGCCTACATCGTCACCGGCGACAAGGAAGTCGACGACATCAGCAAGGCCGGCCTCGAGGGTCTGAGCGAGATCCTGCGCAACCGGACGTCGGTGGAGCCGGCCGATCCGGTCGGGCTCGATCTCGAACGCGACGAGCCCCGCCTCTATCCGCTCATCTACTGGCCGGTCACCTCGACACAGCCGGCCCTGTCGCCGCGCGCCGCCGCCGCGCTCGACCGCTACCTCAGGACCGGCGGCATCCTCTTCGTCGACACGCGCGACCAGCAGCTCAGCTTCGACCGTCAGGCCGGCGGCAATCCCGACCTCAAGCGACTGCTGGCGGGCGTCGAGACGCCGCCGCTGGTCGCCATGCCGCCGGACCACGTGCTGACCCGCGCGTTCTATCTGCTGTCGGACATGCCGGGCCGCTGGGCCGGCGGAAAGGTCTGGATCGAGTCGGGCGGCGGCCGGGTCAACGACGGCGTCACCACCATCATCATCGGCGCCAACGACTATGCCGGTGCCTGGGCGGTCGACCAGCGCGGCCGCGGCATCATGCCGGTCACGCCGGGCGGCGAGACCCAGCGCGAGATGTCGTTCCGCGTCGGCGTCAATCTCGTGATGCATGCGCTGACCGGCAACTACAAGGACGATCAAGTGCATCTGCCCGACATCATGCAAAGGCTCAGGCGATGAATCCGACGTCGGCCGTTTCCGTCGCCTTCGATCCGCTGCTGCCGTGGCCGGTGCTGGCCGTGCTGGGCGGCGTCGGGCTGGTGCTGGTGCTGCTCGGCCTGCGCGCCGGCGCGCGCGGCACGATCTGGCGGATGGGTTCGATCGCCGTCGTGCTCGCAGCCCTCGCCAATCCCGCCCTGATCGAGGAACAGCGCAAGCCGATCGCCGACGTGGCGCTGGTCGTGGTCGACGACAGCGATTCGATGGCCATCGGCGAGCGCCGCCGGCAGGTCCAGACAGCGCGCGAGGCGCTGAAGCGCAAGCTTGGCCAGCAGGAAGGCCTCGAGATCCGCGAGGTCGTGCTGCCGCCGGCCCAGATCCAGCTCGGCAGCGAACGCCCGGGCGGCACGCGCCTGATCGAGACCATGCGCTCGGCGCTGGTCGAAGTGCCGCCGGAACGATTGGCGGGCGTCGTGCTGCTGACCGACGGGCAGGTCCACGACGTGCCGGCCGGCCTGCCGCCAGAACTGGGCGGCGCGCCGCTGCATGGGCTGATCTCCGGCAGGAAGAACGAGCGCGACCGGCTGATCGTGGTCGAGCAGTCGCCTCGCTTCGGCGTGGTCGGCCGCGAGGTGACCACCAAGTTCCGGATCGAAGATCCGGCGGGCGGCACCGCGCCGATCACCCTGTCGGTCGGCGGCGACGTGGTACGCCGCATCGACGTGCCGGTCGGCCGCTCGGTCGAGCTGCCGATCGTCGTCGGCAATCCCGGCGCCAATGTCGTGGAGATCGAGGTCGGCGCCGGACCGAGCGAGCTCACGCTCGACAACAACCGCGCCCTCTTCACCATCAACGGCGTGCGCGACCGGCTGCGCGTGCTGCTGGTGTCGGGCGAGCCCTACCAGGGCGAGCGGGCCTGGCGGAACCTGCTGAAGAGCGATCCCGCGGTCGACCTGGTCCATTTCACCATCCTGCGCACGCCGCAGAAGGACGATTTCACGCCGGTGCGCGAACTGTCGCTGATCGTCTTTCCGATGCGCGAGCTGTTCGAGCAGAAGCTCAAGGAATTCGATCTCATCATCTTCGACCGCTACGAGTCGGGGAACCTGATCACCCGCGAGTATTTCCGCAACATCGCGGAATACGTGAAGAGCGGCGGCGCGCTGCTGGTCTCGGTCGGGCCGGTGTTCGCCACGGCGCGCTCGCTCTATCGCACGCCGCTGGGCGCCATCCTGCCGGCGGCGCCGCTTGGCGACGTGCTGGAGACGCCGTTCAAGCCGAAGGTCAGCGAGATCGGCCAGCGCCATCCGGTCACCGCCAACCTGCCGCAGGCCGGCCAACCCGACAAGGAACCGGAATGGGGCCGCTGGTTCCGTCTCGTCACCTCGCGCACCGAGCGCGGCAATGCCGTCCTGTCGGGCGCCGAGGACAAGCCGCTGGTGGTGCTCGACCGCGTCGGCGAAGGCCGCGTGGCCCAGCTCATGTCGGATCACCTGTGGCTGTGGAACCGCGGCATCGACGGCGGCGGGCCCCAGCCGGAACTGGTGCGTCGCGTCGCCCACTGGCTGATGAAGGAACCAGATCTCGAGGAAGAGGCGCTGCGGGCGACGGCGGTGGGCGGTCGCATCGAGGTGACGCGCCGCACGCTCGCCACGACGTTCCCGCAGGTCACCATGACCTCGCCCGACGGCAGCACCCGCACGCTCCCCCTGCGCCAGACCGCGCCGGGCCTCGGGCTGGGCGTCGTCGATGTCGACAAGCCCGGCCTCTACCGCTTCGACGACGGCACGCTGCGCACGGTGGCGGCGGTCGGCAGCCCCGACCCGCTGGAATTCTCCGACGTGCGCGCGACCGACGCCAAGCTGAAGCCGCTGGTCGAGGCCTCGGGCGGCGGGCTGCTGTGGCTGGTCGACCAGCCGGAGCCGGACATCCGCACCGTGCGGCCGGGCCGCGCCGCCGGCGGCTCGGACTGGATCGGGCTTCGCCGCAACGAGGGCTATACGGTGGCCGGCATCAACCAGCTGCCGCTGCTGCCCGGCATCCTGGTGGCGATCGCTTTCCTGATGGCCATCGGCAGCGCCTGGTGGCGCGAGGGGCGCTGAGGCTACTGAGGGCGACCGTTACCAATCCGAAACTTGATCCTTCCCTTGGCGCCGCCATTTTGGGGGCAACGAGGAGAGACCCCATGATCGAACTCAGACCCTTCGACAAACTCGGCAAGTCGGACCACGGTTGGCTGAACGCCAACTTCCATTTCAGCTTCGCCGAATACCGCAATCCCGACCGCGTCCACTGGGGCGCGCTGCGGGTGTGGAACAACGACCGCATCGCGCCGGACTCCGGCTTCCCGCCGCATCCCCATCGCGACATGGAGATCGTGACCTATGTCATCAAGGGCGCGATCACCCATCAGGATCATCTCGGCAACGAGGGTCGCACCGAGGCCGGCCAGATCCAGGTGATGAGCGCGGGCACCGGCATCAAGCACGCCGAGTACAACCGCGAGGACGAGGAGACCGAGCTGTTCCAGATCTGGATCCTGCCCAACAAGCAGGGCGTTCCGGCACGCTGGGAGACGGTGCAGTTTCCCGCCGACGCGCGCGACGGCAGACTGGTGCCGCTGGCATCGGGCCGCGGCCACGACGGAGCGATTCCGCTCCATGCCGACGGCGCGCTGTTTGCCGGCACGCTGAAGGCGGGCCAGACGATCCGCCAGAAGCTCGACGGCAAGCCCGCCTATCTCGTGCCGGCCAAGGGCAAGGTCGAGGTCCGCGGCGGTTCGGCCGCGCCCGTCACCGCCAACACCCGCGACGGGATCGCGGTGGCCGACCAGGAGGAGATCGAGATCACGGCGATCGACGATGCCGAGATCGTGCTGGTCGAAACCGACCGGTTGAACTGAGTCCTTCTTTCCGACCGCTCTCCCCCGCTAGGATGCATGGACATCCGACGGGGGAGAGCATGCAGGAAATCGAATACTTTTACGCGTCACACTCCGCCTTCGCCTATCTCGGCTCGGCACGCTTCATGGCGATTGCGGCGGCTGCCGGCCGGCGGATTGCCCACAAGCCCGTGGACCTGCGCCGCGTCGTGGCCGAAGCGGGCGCCGTGCCGTTCGGTCGCCGCAGCAGGCCGCATGCGGCATATTTCTTCGGCCGCGAGATCGAGCGCTGGAGCGAGGAACGCGGCGCGCCGTGGATGGGCCGGATACCGACCCATCATGCCAAGGACATCACGCTGCCCAACGGCATGCTGATCGCGGGCCTTGCCCGCGGCATCGATGTCGATCGTCTGGCCCATGCGTTGCTGGAGGCACATTGGCGGGACGACGCCGATCTTGCCGACCGCTCCTCTCTGGCCGCGATCGGGCAACGCGCCGGCATCGATCCTGTCCCGCTTCTCGACGCCGCCCTGTCGACGGAGGTGCAGGCGATCTACCAGGCCAATACGGAGGAAGCGATCCGCCGCTCGGTTTTCGGTTCGCCGACCTACTTCGTCGATGGCGACATGTTTTACGGACAGGACCGCCTGGAAATGGTCGAGCGGGCACTGCGCACGCCCTATGCCGGAAAGTGGCCCCGCGCGTGAATTGACGATGCAGGCAGGGCGGGGTCATATCCCGCCCGTCTCGATCCAGGGGGAATACGCATGGCCTACAAGGGCTTCGATCTGACGGGCAAGGTGTCGCTGATCACCGGCGGCAACGGCGGCATTGGCCTCGGCATGGCCGAGGCTCTGGCCGAAGCGGGCGCCGATGTCTGCATCTGGGGGACTAACCCCGCCAAGAACGCGGCCGCGGCCGAAAAGCTGAAGCGTCATGGCCGCAAGGTGCACACCCAGATCGTCGATGTCGGCGACGAGAAGCAGGTCGAGGCGGGCTTCGCCGAGACGGTCAAGACCATGGGCCATGTCGACAATTGCGTCGCCAACTCGGGCGTCTCGGGCCGCGGCAAGGGCGCCATCCTCGAGATGACCACCGAGGAATGGCGCCGGGTCATGCGGGTCAATCTCGATGGCGTCTTCTTCACCTTCCGTGCCGCCGCCAGGCACATGGCCGAGCGCGGCAAGGGCGGCTCGCTGGTCGCCATGGCCAGCACCGCGGCCATCGAGGGCGCGGCCCGCTCCAGCCACTACGGCGCCAGCAAGGGCGGCGTCACCGCGATGGTCCGCGCGCTTGCCGTCGAGCTGGCGCGGTACAAGATCGCCGTCAATTCGATCCTGCCGGGCTGGATCGAGACCGAGATGACCGCCAATGCCTTCGGCAACGAAAAGTTCGCCGGCAACGTGATGCCGCGCATTCCGGAGCGCCGCTGGGGCGTCGGTGCCGATTTCGGCCCGATCGCCGTCTATCTGGCCAGCGACGCCACCGCCTATACGACGGGGCGCGACTTCGTTATCGATGGCGGCTATACGTTGTTCTAGTCCGCCGCACCTTGGGAGAGCCGGGAATGTTCAGGAAGATCGCAACTTGTGTCGTCGCCGCCGTGGCTTTTGCCGCCCTGCCCGCCCTGGCGCAGCCCGCCAAGCCGGCACCGGCCGCCGCCGCGCCGGCCGCCGAGGACAAGTATGTCGGCTACTATTATCCCAAGCCGTCGACGGTCGAGAATTACGCCTCGCCGATGCAGACCATCCAGGGCGCCGAGCGGGCGCAGCGCGTGCAGTTCGTCACCGTGGTCTCGCAGGGCACGATCCAGTCGGCCTACCGCGTTCCCTATTCGGTGTTCGTCAAGGGCGACAAGGCCGAGAAGATGATCGTCGTCGGCCTGCAGCCGGGCGAGTTGGCCTCGATCTACCGGATCCGCGCGATCCTCGCGAACATGACGACCATGTCGCGCCTGTCGCCCTTCTTCCAGGAGCGCACGGTGGCCGAGGATGCCAATTTCTACGACCTGCTGAAGATGCTGGGCTTCACCCAGCTCACCGTCACCGACGGCGAGAAGCTCAGCTACCAGGTCAACATCAAATAAAGACGTCGATGAAGAGCCGGCGCTCCGCTAGCGGAGCGCCGTTTCTATTTCTTGATGATACCATCCAAGGGCCTTCTCGAATTTGCCGAAGGTCTGCACGCGGTTGGCGCCGCTCCTGAAATTTGCCTGGACGGTGGCGCCGACGGTGAAATCCTCGGCGAGCGCGGCCAGGATCAGGTCGTGGTTGGTCTTCCAGTAGCTTTCCGGTTTCTTCGCCCGCTCCGCGGGATCGACGAGGATCGAGACGTTGATCAGTGCCTCGTCGGGCGACACCGGGAAGCTGGTGAAGACGCCGCAATGGTCCTGGGTGTAGGCCAGCACCGTGTTGGGGAAGAGGTTGTAGAGCACGACCGCGTGGTCGCGGAGCTGCCAGGTCTCGCGCGGCTGGTTCTCCACTTCCAGGATCGACGGCCTGCAGACGGCGAAGCGGGAATGACGCTCGCGGCGTTCGTAGGCGGTGATGTTGTCGAGGAACAGCGGCGCCACGCTGGCGCCGTGCAGGTAACGGAAGTGGTAGAGTTCGAGGAAGGTGTCGATCACCAGCTTCCAGTTCATGCGCGGGCGGATCGGCGTCGTGCTCTGCACGTCCCAGTCGTGCATGTCCCAGGATGCCAGGTCGGCCTTAACTGGCCCGAGAAAGGCGTCCATGTCGATATCGGCGCTTTGGCCCGGTTCGAGCGCCGTCGGCACCACGAAGACCATGCCGCAGCGCTCGGCCACGGCGAGCGGGCGCAGCCCGTGCGTCGCGCGATCGACCTCGCCGAACCAGGCGGCGTCGGTGATGCCTAAAAGCTTGCCGGCGAGGTCGTAGCTCCAGCCGTGATAGGGGCAGACGAAGGCGCGCTTGTTCGAGCCGCAGGGCTTCAGTTCCACGGTGGCGCTGCGGTGGCGGCAGACATTGAGGAAGGCGCGCAGCTTGCCATCGGTGCCGCGGGCCACGAGGATCGGCTGGCCGGAGTCGTTGTTGGCGACGAAGTCGCCGGGCTTGCGCAGTTGGGCGGAGAACGCGACCACGACCGGGTACTTGCGAAACAGCACCGATTTTTCGCGTTCGAAGCGCCCGGTGTCGAAATATTCCTCGACCGACGTGTGGCTGATCTCCCCGTCGTCGCGCGCATTGGCGCGCGCCATGCCGTGCATGCGCTCGATATAGGCCACCTGGTCGGCGTGGTGCATCGCCAGCTCCGCTGTCAGATCGCGTTCATGCCGCCGTCGATCACCAGCTCGGTGCCGGTGACGAAGCGCGACTCGTCGGAAATCAGGTAGAGGATGCCATAGGCGATGTCCTCGGGCGCGCCGAATTCGCCGATGGGAATGTGCTTGCGCATCCGCTCCCTGGCCTTGTCGCTGGGCAGGATGCCCTCGCCCATCGGCGTCAGGATGACGCCCGGATGCACCGAATTGCAGCGCACCTTGTAGCCCTTGCGGGCGCAGTCGATGGCCACGGTCTTGGTGAACTGCCGTACCGCGCCCTTGCTGGCGCCGTAGGCCGAGAGGTCGGGCGTGCCGAGAAAGGCCGCGAGCGACGAGAGATTGACGATCGAGCCACCGCCCGAGCCCCGCATCGCCGGCACGCCATGCTTGCAGCCCAGGAACACGCCCTGGACATTGATCGACAGGATGCGCTGCCACTGTTCGACCGTCTCGCTTTCGAAGGTCGAGGGAAACGGCCCCGCGATGCCGGCATTGTTCACCAGACCATCCAGCCGGCCCTCGCGGGCCAGGATATCGTCGATGATCCGTTTCCAGTCGGCTTCCTGCGCGGTGTCGTGCAACAGGAAGCGCGCGCGGCCGCCCGCCTGTTGCACCGTTTCCAGGCCACCCGGCTGGTTGATGTCGGTGACGATCACCGTCGCGCCTTCGGCCGCCAGCAGCTTTGCCGCGGCACGGCCGATGCCCGATCCCGCGCCCGTCACCAGGACGACCTTGTCCGCAACTCGGCTCATACTTTCCTTCCCGATCTTTTCTTGTCGCCAAGCTAGAAGCGGCGCAGGCTTGCCACAAGACGAGAGGATCGCATGACCCGCACACTGGAATTCTATTACGACTACGGCAGCCCCTACAGCTATCTGGCCGACACCCAGGTCGAGGCCATCGCCAGGCGCGCCGGCGCCGCGCTGGTGCGCAAGCCGATGCTGCTGGGCGGGGTTTTCAAGGCGACCGGCAACCAGTCTCCTGCGGCGCTGGCGCAGAAGTCGGCCTGGAACGCCTTCGACATGCCGCTGTGGGCCCGGCATTACGGCGTGCCGTTCCAGCGCAATCCGTTCTTTCCGGTGAATACGCTCGCCTTGATGCGCGGCGCCGCGGCGGCCCAGATCGATGGTCTGTTCGAGCGCTACCATCCCGCCATCTACAAGGCGATGTGGGTGAACGGCCGCAATCTCAACGACATGGCCGAAGTGGCGAAGGTGCTGACGGCGGCGGGCCTCGATGCCGGCAAGTTCGGCGCCCGCCTCCAGGACCAGGACGTCAAGGATCGCCTGAAAGCCACGACCGACGAGGCGGTCGCGCGCGGCGTGTTCGGCGCGCCAACCAGCTTCGTGGGCGATATGATGTTTTTCGGCAACGATCGCCTGCCTTTCGTCGAAATGGCCCTCAAGGGAGAGCTCAAGTGAAAAGACTCGGTGTGCTTGCTGCGGTCGGCGTCCTTTTCGCCGCCGCGCCCTCCTTCGCCCAGACCGTCGGCACCTGCCCGCGCGGCGGTGGTGGCAACCAGCCCCCGCCGGTCCGGGTGCTGTTCGATCTCGGCAGTGCCCAGATCAGGGCCGCCGACAAGCCCGTCATCGCCCAGGCGGCGGCGACGGCCAAGGCGCGGCAGGTATCGGTCGTCTGCCTGATCGGCCACACCGACAAGCTGGGCGACAAGGCGTTCAACGAGAAGCTGTCGCGGTCGCGCGCCCAGGCCGTCGCGGCCCAGATGATCCGGGACGGCGTGCCGGCCAATCACCTCTATATCGTGGCCGACCCCGAAGCGTTCGGGAACATGGGCCTCGGCAAGGAAGACGCTTCCGTGGTCGACCGCAAGGTGACGATCTTCTTCTCGCGCTAGCCCGGATATCTCACCGTGTTGAGGGTTCGACGGTTTGCCATGCTGACGCGATAGCAGCGTCGCGGAAGCGTGCCGCGGAAGGGTTTCCGGGTTTATCTGGACGAGCCTGAGCATCCGC
>JAESGK010000437.1_pt1 | contig 16693 bp, 15 predicted proteins | sample 9269681 | NCBI WGS metagenome assembly JAESGK01 (sample SAMN14515347, study PRJNA621673) | algae metagenome | isolation source: Timaviella obliquedivisa GSE-PSE-MK23-08B and co-occurring heterotrophs from... | place: USA: Grand Staircase Escalante National Monument, Utah | collected 2006-08-15
TATCTTGTAGCTTCTCGCTCAGCTTGCGGTAGCGTGCTTCTTCACGGCTCAGGTAGGAGAGAAGCAGCTGGCGTTGCAGCGAGAACGTAAGCCGTGCGGCGGCTTGTATTTCAACACTATGCCATTCCTTGCTTTGGTTGCGTACGGTCTCGCGCCACAGGTCAAACGACTTGCGTGGTGAAAGGCGTACACCCTGCTCGTTGGGCAGCACAGCCCTGGCTGGGTTTCCGGCCCAATCAATCGTCTTCTCCACCTCCGGCCGCAGCCAGAGGATCAGGTCCTGTGTCGTATCAACGAGCGAATTGCAAATGATGCCGGCAGCCGTGTCGCGTATCGTGTCTGCCTCGGGGTATAGATCGTGCAGACGCGAGGTACTTAGCTCGCCCTGCACAGTATTCTGCAACCAATGTATCAACTTGCGCAAAGCAGGCTCGGGAGGCACTACGCCGGCGCTGTAAAGCTTACCTTCGTTTACGATCACAACACCTTCCGCGTGGGTGAGAGCCAGCAGCTCGGGCATGTGTTGTAAGCCCGTTAGAAAGTCATTCTCATGGCGTAGCACCGGTAACAACCGCTGGTAGTTGGCTTCCACTTCTTGCGATAGCTCATAGTTGTCGGCGATTTCGCGTACGCTGAGCTGTGATGTCAGAAAATGCCCTTGTAGCTGTGCAGATAAACGTGTAAAGTGTGGTAATGTTTTAGGCGAGTAGTGGTGACACGCGATCAAACCCCACAACTTCTTCTGACGCACCAACGAGACGGTCAGCGTGGCGGCCACGCCCATGTTTTGAAGATACTCGATGTGAATGGGCGAGATGCTGCGCAAGATCGACAAGCTTAGGTCGAGGTTCTTGTGAGGGGTGTTATCGTCGATGGTCAGGATGGGCACCGGCGTATAATGCACGTCGGCAATGATGCGCAGCAGGTTGCGCAGGTATAGCGCGCGGGCCTGCGGCGGAATGTCGGTGTGTGGATAGTGATGTCCCAGAAAGGGCACCAGGTCGTCGCGTTTACTTTCGGCGATCACCTTGCCGTTGTAGTCTTTGTCAAAGCGATAGATCATCACGCGGTCGTACCCGGTGATGCTGCGTGTCTCCGCGGCGATAGCCTCGCACAAATCCGTCAATGAGCTCGCATCCTCCATCAGCGCGATGAAACGCCGGGTTTGGTTGTAGAGATCCGGCAGATTCTGGCTGCCGTCGGGGAAGGGCTCAAATTCCAGCACCAGAATTTCATGGCTATAGTGCAGCGTGGTGTTGTAGGGCGTCTGCGCCCTTCGAAAGACAAAAGGCTGTGACGCATCGATCGCACCGCGAGCCACGTAATCAGTAAATTCCTGGAACGGTTGATCGAGAAAGATGTTGCGCAGCGGCTGGCCCAGTAAACTTTGCGGGGAAACCCCGATAAAGGCTTCGCAGTTGCCACTAATGAAATCAATGACAAAGTCGGGCGCTTGTTTTACCCCGATCAGAAACCCGTGTGACTGGATGCTGCCGGGAATGTGGATCGGCTCGCTTTCGCAGTTGGTCAAATTGACCAGGTCACGGTTTACAATGTCTTTGATTTTCTTCATGTTTTGCCCCACGCGTTGTTGTTATTCACCCACGCGAAGAGCAGAACGGCGCGGTCGTAACAGGAGGGTAATATTAGAAGGAATCACGCAGAAATCAAACCAGGCGCGATTGGCGGCCGGCCGGGGCAATCTGGCGTAAACGATGGAACCATACTTCCAAACATGTTTAAAAAAGCGTTAAACTTGCCTTTTCTTTTCAAGCATGTCGCTGCAAATAAAGAACCTCACTAAATTGTACGGACAGCAAAAAGCTGTGAACGAAATATCATTTACGGTCGGCGAAGGCGAGATCGTAGGCTTCCTCGGTCCGAACGGTGCCGGCAAATCCACAACCATGAAGATTGCTACCTGCTTTCTGCCGCCCACGTCGGGGCAGGTGCACGTGGCCGGCCATGACGTCGTCGAAGCACCGCTTCAGGTCAAGAAGATCACGGGCTATCTGCCCGAGCACAACCCCTTGTATCTGGACATGTTTGTGCACGAATATTTACATTTCGTCGGCAAGCTCTACGGCATGCAGGGCGACGCCTTGCGCAGTGCGGTAGGGGCCATGGTCGAACGCTGTGGCCTGACACGCGAGCAAAACAAAAAGATTGAAACACTCTCCAAGGGATACCGCCAACGGGTGGGCCTGGCGCAGGCGCTCATACACAACCCCAGAGTGCTAATTCTTGACGAGCCTACGTCGGGACTCGACCCCAACCAACTTGTGGAGATTCGAAAGCTCATCAAAGATGTGAGCCGCGACAAGACCGTATTGTTCTCCACACACATTATGCAAGAGGTACAGGCGCTATGCGACCGCGTGATCGTGATCAACAAAGGTGTTATTGTCGCGGACGACCGGCTGGAAAATCTGCTGCGCCGCAGCGGCGGCCAGCGTGTTGTGATTGCCGAGTTTGCCGGTGGCGTAAGCGCCGAACAACTGCGGGCCCTACCCGGTGTGACGGAGGTGCGTTCGCTGGAAGGTGGCCGCTTTGCACTGACGTCTGCGGAAGTTGACGTGCGTCCGGAGATCTTCCGGTTTGCGGCAGATCACAGCTTGTCGCTGATCGGTCTGCAGCAGGAAGAAAATTCGCTGGAAACTATTTTTCATACGCTCACAGCCGGAAGCCCCACGCCAAATGCAGAAAAATAACCTTATTTTTGCCGCGTTCTAAAACATGCTCCAGGTCCTCTCTAAAGAATTCAGCAGCTTCCTGAACTCCCTGATCGCTTATTTGGTGATCGGCGCCTTCTTGACGGTGATTGGGTTGTTCATGTGGTTCTTCCCCGAGACTTCTGTGCTCGAGTACGGCTATGCCGACATGGATACGCTGTTCTCCATGGGGCCGTATGTTTTTATCTTCCTCATTCCCGCCATCACCATGCGCAGCTTTGCCGAAGAACGCAAAGCCGGTACGCTGGAACTGCTCATGACCAAACCGCTGCGCGACTGGGACATCATCCTGGGCAAGTACCTGGCAGGTTTTGCCCTGGTACTGGTGTCCTTACTGCCGACCTTGCTGTACTATGTGTCGGTATACCAGTTGGGTAATCCGCCGGGTAACCTCGACACGGCCGGCATTGCCGGGTCGTACATAGGCCTGGCGTTGTTGGGGGCGGTATTTTGCGCCGCAGGTATCCTGGCATCCTCCATTACGCCTAACCAGATCGTTGCCTTTATCGTGGCGGCGTTCCTGTGCTTTGTGTTATTCTCCGGATTTGACTCGCTGGCGACACTCGATGTTTGGTCGGCCAACACGCTTTTGATGCGTCAGTTGGGCATCTTATATCATTACGACTCGTTAAGCAAAGGGCTGATTGACAGCCGCGACCTGCTGTACTTCGGCAGCGTCATATTCCTGTTGTTGTCCATCACCAAAATCATTATCGGAAGCAGGCAATGGTAAACTGGAAAAGCAGAAAGACGGGCGATTTCTTGTTACTGGCCAATGCCGTGGTGTTGGTGTTGCTGGTTAACCTGGTGGCCTCCCGGTATTTCTTCCGGGTGGACCTGACCGAAGAGAAACGTTATAGCATCAAGCCCCAGACCAAAGCCATTCTGCGCGCGCTGGAAGATGATGTATACATCGAAGTGTACCTGGAAGGCGAATTGAACGCCGGCTTCCGCCGCTTTCAGAAAACCATTCGCGAGACGCTGGACGAATTCCGGGTATATGCCCCCGGCAAGTTGCACATCACCTTTACGAACCCGCAGGCCGCGGGCAGTGAGAAAGCCCAGTCGGAGTTTATGGCCGACCTGGCGCAACGCGGGATTCAACCCACGAATGTGATCGATACGCGTGACGGCCAGCGCGTCGAGAAGATCATCTTTCCCGGCGCCGTCATCGCCGCCGGTGGTATGGAAACCGGTGTCATGCTATTGAAAGGCAGCACTGCCCGCACATCCGATGAACGCATCAATCAATCCATCGAGACGGTCGAGTACGAATTGATCCACGCATTATATACCCTGACCAATACCGATCGCAAGCGCATCGGCTTTCTGCGTGGTCACGGGGAGGCAGACAGTATGCAGGTCGTAAGTCTGTACCGCGACCTGGGCCAGGTATACGAAGTGGAACGTGGTGTAAGCCTTGCAACGACGCCGTCGCCGGAGACCTATGATGCGCTGGTGATGGTACGGCCCGTCACGGCATTCTCAGAACAAGAAAAATATCGGTTGGATCAATATATCATGCAGGGCGGCAAGGTATTGTTCCTGATCGACCGGCTCAACGCCCGCATGGACAGTGCTGCTGTGGCAGGCTACCTGGCAGTGCCCTATGCCGAGAACCTCGACGACCAATTGTTTAAATACGGCGTGCGGATCAACCCCGACCTGGTGCAAGACCTGCAGTCGGCGCAGTATCCCATCGTCACCGGCCAGACAGGTGGCAAGCCGCAGATGCAGATGATGGAGTGGCCGTTCTTCCCGCTGATCAATCGCTACGCCAATCACCCGATCACCCGTAACCTCGATGCTGTGGTAACGCGCTTTATCAGCAGCATCGATACCGTCAAGGCGCCGGGCGTGAAGAAGACGCCGCTGCTGTTTACGTCCGCACAAACCCGTACAGTGATGGCGCCGGTAAACATCAGCGCGAATGCGCTCCGTCAGGATGTACGTCCCGAAGATTTCTCCAAAGACGGTGTGCCCGTGGGCTATTTGTTGGAAGGCTCCTTTACATCCCTGTATAAAAACCGCTTCTTGCCCGACGGCGAGACAAAAGAAACCTTCCGGGATCATAGCGCTCCGACAAGGCTGGTGGTGCTGGCCGATGCCGACCTGGCGATCAACGAAGTGAACCAGCGCAATCACCAGCCGCAGCCGCTGGGATTCTATCCGTTCACGAACTATATTTTTGCGAACCGCGACCTGTTGATGAATGCCGTGGCATACCTGGTCGATGAGCAGGGGCTTATTCAGGCGCGCAGTAAACAAATCAAGATTCGTCCGTTGGATCGGGAGAAGGTGAAGCAGGAGCGTGTTACCTGGCAATTCCTGAACCTGGTGGTGCCGTTGGTATTGCTGACGATCTTTGGTGTCGTGCGTATGTATTGGCGGAAGAAAAAATTTGCGCGATTCGGATGATGCAGGAGAAGAAAAACAAACAACGGCTTATTACGCTGGTGGTATTGCTACTGGCAACGGCGGGCATGCTTTGGCTCAACAGTCGTGGCGAAGCTCCTACCGTCAACAAAGATCTTTTTAAGACGGCTGATCTGACGACGATCAACGAAGTGGTGCTTCGTTCGGCTGCTGGTGCGACGCAACTGAAATTCAGTGGGTCGCAGTGGAGGGTGAACGATCAATTCGATGCCGACCGCGGCATGATCGATGTGCTGTTTGCCACCCTGCGCCAGGCCGAGCCCCGTCGCCCGGTGGCCGGAGCACAGCGCGATTCGATCGCAAAAGTGCTGGAGCAGTCGGGTGTTGAAGTAACTCTTATTTCGGGGGGTGAAAAGATTGATGTGTTTTATGCGGGTGGCAATCGTCAAAAGACTCAGGCATATTTTATGCGGCCTGGCGAGACGCCCTACATCGTGACCATTCCCGGGTACCGGGTCTACACCGCCGGCATTTTTGAGTTGGCAGGGCAGGGGTGGCGCAGCCGGTATGTGTTTGGATTTAACTGGCGCAATTTCAGCAGCCTGGAGGCTAAATTTCCAGGAAAAGAGACCGGCGGGTTTCGTGTTGAGCTGGATGACCACCAGTATTTTGGCATTCGCGGACTCGCATTGGAACAGACCGATACCGCCAAGCTCAATAACTACCTGGATGCCGTGTCGTTGCTGCAAGTGCAAGAATATCAGACTCCTTCCCCCGCACTCGACAGCCTGGGAAAAACGGCGCCGCTATTTTTTATCGAAGTCAGGGACGTGGGCGGGACCGCGTATACGCTGGAGCTCTTTCCGTTCCGGCCCTCATCCACGGAAGCTTCTGCCAGGGCAGTTTCGCTCATGGGTAGAATCGACCGGCGTGACTGGGCTGTTTTCCGCGAAAGCGATCTGTTGTCGTTAATCCAGCCGAAAGCATTTTTTTCGAAGGAATAATTCAAATTGTCCCGGTTTTTTTGCATTTTCCGACCCGTTTTATTATTCAGTTTTCTTTATAACTTTGTCCCCGCTTTAGAACTAACCACTTTTTACTTTACTAGAATGAAGTTTATTGTTAACTCTGCTTACCTGCTTAAGCAACTCTCTAATATCAATGGTGTGATTACCACCAACCCGGTTGTACCCATTCTGGAGAACTTTCTGTTTGAACTGGAGAAAGGTGGACTAACGGTAACGGCGTCTGACTTGCAAACGTCGATGATCACCGAAATTCAAGTGGAGTCTAAAGAGAAGGGCAATATTGCCGTGCCGGCTCGTATCCTGTTGGATACGCTCAAAAACCTGCCCGAGCAGCCCGTAACATTCTCAATCGACGAATCGACCTACAGCGTTGAGATCATTTCCGACAACGGCCGTTACAAGCTGTCGGGTGAGAATGCGACGGATTTCCCGAAAGTGCCGGTGGTTTCAAATGACTTTAGCGCAGAGATTTCAACGGAAGTTCTGTCTCGTGCCGTAAACAATACCATTTTTGCTACCAGCAACGACGAGCTTCGCCCGGCCATGACGGGTGTATACGTCAACCTGGGTGAAAAGAACACTACTTTCGTAGCTACCGACGGCCACCGCCTGGTGCGCTACCGCCGCGCCGACGTGAAGTCGGAAAACGGCAACTCCATTATTATCCCCCGCAAGGCCCTGAACCTGCTGAAGGCGACGCTGCCGTCGGAAAACACCGACGTAAGCCTGAACTTCAACATGTCAAACGCCTTCTTTAAGTTCGGCAACATCAAAATGATCTGTCGCCTGATCGATGAGCGCTTCCCGGACTACGACAACGTAATTCCGACGGCCAACAACATCACCATGACGATCGAGCGCAACGACTTGCTCGGCGCGCTGAAACGTATTTCAATTTACGCAAATAAAACAACCCACCAGGTACGTCTGAAGATCACTGGCAGCGAGCTGCAGATCTCGGCCGAAGACCTTGATTTTTCTAACGAAGCGAACGAACGACTCTCTTGCGAGCATGACGGTGAAGACATCGAGATCGGATTCAACGCTAAATTCCTGATCGAAATGTTGACCAATTGCGACTCTGACAAGATTCGCCTGACCATGTCAGCCCCCAACAAGGCTGGTGTGATCTTGCCGGTAGAGAAAGACGAGAGCGAGGACATCCTCATGTTGGTGATGCCGGTTATGCTCAACCAATACGTGTAGTAAGCACCAGCTTACCATCGTTTGCCGTTCCGTATTCAGTAATAGTATGAAATACACGTTAACCCTCGCGGTATTGCTGACCTTGTTTGGTCTGCAGGCATCCGCACAAGCTGACTACGGTCTGTTGGCGAGCGCTTCGACAAGCATTTCCATAACCACATCCGCGTATGCGATTAGCCCGGTTGTACAAGACATGCAGTCTTACAATGGCCTGGGCGAATATCACCCAGCCCGTTTGCCAGGCGAGCGCATGCGTAAAGTGGGCCGCCTGTTGACCGTCCTCGGCGCGGGCATGCTGATAGGCGGCATCGCGGTTTATAATAGCGCCGATGACGACTACGGCAATGGCTATATACAAAATGGCTATTACTACTACGAAACCGATCCGAAGGAGGAGTTAGGGGTTACGATGATGGTGATGGGCGTCGGTGCGATCGTACCAGGCGTTATTCTCTGGGTAAAAGGGGCCAAAAAGTATAACCGCGCGTTGAAACGCCAGGAAGCCGAATCCGTATCCATGAACCTGAAAGGCAGCGGCGTTACCCTGACCTATCGTTTCTGATAACGCCTACTCTACCGGAGTTAAGGCGCCGCGCTTGCCCAGTTCAACCACTTCCATGTTACCGATTTGACCCTTGTCGATCGTGAATCGCACCAGCGTCTTTATGGCATGAAAGCCGTGATTGCCGGCCGCACCCGGATTGATATAAAGCATGTTGTTAAGGTTGGGGTCGCGTTTTACCCGCAGGATGTGCGAGTGGCCGCAAATGAAGATATCCGGCGGCGTGCGGGACTTCAGGATCTTTTTTACGCGCGGGTTATAGTTAGGTGGTACCCCGCCAATATGGGTCATCCAAATGTTTACGCCTTCGCATGTAAAGAACAGATCTTCAGGCAGCGATGTTTGCAGGGCACGGCTGTCGATGTTTCCGAATACGGCCCGCACCGGGCGAAATGCTTGCAGCCGGTCCAGAATACCATCGCCGATGTCACCTGCATGCCAGAGCTCGTCGCATGATTCAAAATGCCGGAAGACGGCCGGGTCGATGTAGCCGTGCGTGTCCGAAAGCAGTCCGATTTTCATGTCCGAAAGGTATTAAACTTTTATCTTGAAGAAATTTACAAACAGTTTTTTAGTCATATATGTACACCCGATTTCTACTTGCACTGATGTTGGTTTATACCGGCCTCGCAGCGACCGCTCAGGACCACGGCTTTGAATATGGTAAGACGACCTACCGCGAGCTAGACATGAAACGGTATGAAAAGGACACCACCGCCGAGGCTGTCGTACTCCAGGAATTTGGTGAAGCTTACATGGACAACGGCAATGACTACAACCTGTTGTTAGAGTACCATGTGCGTATTAAGATCCTGAAGAAAACTGGCATACGCCTGGCAAATATCGAGATACCCCTCCGTCACAATGATTCCCGCAAGGAAACTGTGCGCAAGATTCGCGCATCCGCGTATAACTACGAGAATGGATCCATGAAAGAGACCCGTTTCGATCCGAAGAATATATTTAAACAGGATCTCAATCAATATTGGGATGCAACCAGGTTTGCTATTCCCAATGTGCGACAGGGGACCGTGATCGAGTATAGCTATATATTGGAATCGCCGTTTCTCTTCAACTTTCGCGATTGGGAGTTTCAGTCCGACATACCGAAAATCTACAGCGAGTACTGGGCCTCCATTCCGGGAAACTATAAGTTTAATATTACCCTGCGCGGTTTCCTGAAGCTGGATATGGAAGAAGGCGAAGTGGTCAAGGATTGTTTTGCCCCGGGGGGCGGTCGTGCGGATTGTGCGCGGTACAAGTGGGCCATGAAAGACGTCCCAGCCTTTCATGAAGAGGAGTATATGACCGCGAAGGTAAACTTTTTGTCCTGCATCAACTTCGAATTGTCCGAAGTTCAATATTTTGATGGGCGCAAAGACAAGTTTACCAAAGAATGGAAAGATGTAGAGGAGGAGCTGCGACGCGACGATGACTTTGGTGGGCAGTTAAAGTCAGGGCGACACGTGCTGGACGAGTCGACGGCCGCCGCAGTATTGATAGAAAAAGATCCGCTCGTGCGCGCCCGGCAGGTATACGACCATATAAAACGCCGGTATTCCTGGAACGACACCTACGGATGCGTAGCCGAGTTTGGCGTTCGCAAGGCGTACGAAAAGAAAACAGGCAATATTGGCGATATCAATCTGTCGCTCATTGCCGCCCTGCGGTATGCCAAAGTAGATGTAGAGCCCCTGATTCTCTCTACCCGCAACCACGGTCTGCCCACCGACATACACCCGGTGATGAGTGATTTTAATTATGTTGTAGCCAAGGTCAATATCGACGGCAAATCGTACCTGCTCGATGCCACCATACCCCATCTGCCCTTTGGTATGTTGCCCGATCGTTGCCTGAACGGCAAGGGGCGCGTCATGGCCGAGAAGGAATCGTATTGGTATGAATTGAAGCCTTCCGACAAATCAAAAAAAATTCAGGTGGTGGACGTGACGTTATTGCCCGACGGCACGCTAAAGGGTACGTTACAAACGACGTATACCGGCTACGCCGCTCTCTACAAGAGAATAGAAATGTCGGAGTTTACCAACCAGGAGGAGTACCTCAAAAACTTTGGTACCGATTATCCCGGTGTGGAGGTTGTGAAATATGAAGCGGTGGGTAAAGAAGAAATTGAAAAGCCGCTGATCGAGAAAATGGAGCTAACCTTTCAGGTGTTCGATCAGTCGAATGCAAAGGGATTTCTGTTCAGTCCATTTATTGCGTGGAAGCGTCGCGAGAATCCGTTTAAGTCTGTAGAGCGTTTATATCCGGTCGACTTCGGTGTGGCCATTGAAAGGACGCTGGTCTTTACCATGAACTTTCCCGAGAGCTACGAGTTGGTAGATCCTCCTGCAAAAGTGGGCCTGGCATTACCAAACGACGGCGGCCGCTTCCTGTTTGATATTCAGCAGAATGTCAACCGGCTTAGCCTGCACAATTCCATGCAGCTGAAGAAAGCAGTTTATTCCTCGGAAGAATACCACTACCTGAAAGAGCTATACAGCCGCGTGGTAGCGATTGAGCAGACCGACCTGGTGTTCCGTAAGAAAGGGTAGGGAGATTGTTACTGCTGCTGGCGCAGGCTGCGCATCACCTTGTTGGCGAAGATGAAGTCGTCCAGCTCCTGCACGCCGGAGTGGGTGATGTCGTTCTTGGTGCCCACCCACAAGTTCTGGCCTTTGTAGATAAACATAATTTTTTCGCCAATACCCATCACCGAGTTCATGTCGTGCGTTACGACAATGGTGGTGATGTCAAACTCTTCGGAGATGTCCTGGATCAACTCGTCAATCAATACCGATGTCTGTGGATCGAGGCCTGAGTTGGGCTCGTCGCAAAACAGGTAGTTGGGATTGTTAACAATCGCCCGCGCGATGCCCACACGCTTCTTCATACCCCCGCTGATCTCAGAAGGCATCTTTTTGTTGGAGTTCTCGAGGCTTACCCGCTTTAAACAGATGTTGACACGGTCCATCTTTTCGTCCAGGGGCATATTGGTCAGTACGTCCAGGGGGAACATCACGTTTTGCTCCACCGTCTTGGAGTCAAACAATGCCCCGCCTTGAAAGAGCATGCCCATCTCGCGGCGGATATCCGTTTTTACGTCGCGGTCGCTCGCGTAAAAGGAACGCTCGTCATAAAATACTTCGCCTTTGTCGGGCATCACCAGTCCGACGATGCATTTCAGCAATACACTTTTGCCCGTACCCGAAGCGCCAATCAACAGGTTGGGTTTACCTTTCTCAAAAACACCGCTCACACCGTTCAGTACGACCTTCTCGCCGAACGATTTGGTTATATTGTCGATCTTTATCATTTGGAGAGTAAAAGTTGGGCCAGTAAATAGTCTGCGACCAGCACGGCAATTACACTGCTGGTAACAGCCTGGGTGCTGGACACACCCACTTCCAGGGCGCCGCCCTGGGTATTATATCCTTTATACGAAGAGATAGACGATACCAGGAATGCAAACACCACGGACTTGATAAGCGCAAAGATGACGGTAAATTCATTGTAGCTGGAGCGCAGGCCCAACACGTAATCATTCGGTGAGATGATGCCGGTGAGTGTACCGGCCAGGTATCCGCCCACCATGCCGCAGACGCCCGCGACGACCACCAGCAGCGGATACATCATGAGGGAGGCGATGATCTTGGGCAGCACCAGGTAAGAGATCGAGTTAATGCCCATCACCTCCAGCGCATCGATCTGTTCGGTAATGCGCATGGTGCCTAGGCCGCTGGCCATCGCTGAGCCAACTTTACCGGCGAAGATCACGGCAATGATGGTGGGCGCCAATTCCAGTACGATCATTTCGCGCACGACTTGCGAGATAACATAATCGGGAATAAAGTCACTGACCATGTTGAATGCCGTCTGCACCGTTGTAACGGCCCCCATAAACGTTGACACCAGGGCCACCAGAAATACGGAGCCGATGCCTACGGAGACACATTCTTCCAGTACAAGCTTGTAATATGTTTTAAAAGACTCCCGGCGCACGAGCATCGTACCGAGAAACATAAAGTACTTACCAATCTCCGTGATCATAGCTGAAATAAAACAAACGCAATCTTTATCTTGGGCTAAAGATAGAATAAAAATATCATGAACAGACTGATTGCCGTGACCGGCGGAACCAAGGGAATAGGGCGGGCCGTGATTGAGAAATTTGCCGCCCACGGATTTGATATTGCGACGTGTGCGCGCCACGACGACGACTTGCGTCAACTGAAGGCAGCGGTAGAGGCAGCACATCCAGGCATTACGGTACACGTCAAGTTGGGCGACATGTCAGACAAAGACCAGGTAAAGGCGTTTTGTACGTTTGTTCAGCAGCTCGGCCGGCCGCTGGACGTGTTGGTAAATAACGCGGGCTACTTCATTCCCGGCGACATTGCCACCGAGCCGGACGGTACCCTGGAGAGCATGATCCACGCCAACCTCTACAGCGCCTACCGCACCACACGCGGGTTGATCCAGGATATGAAACGCAATCGGTTGGGCCATATTTTTAACATCTGCTCAGTGGCCAGCATCAAGGCATACCCCAATGGCGGGTCGTATGCCATCAGCAAATTCGCCCTGCTGGGCTTTACCAAATGCCTGCGCGAGGAGATGATGCCGCATAACATCCGCGTAACGGCGGTCATTCCCGGGGCTACCCGCACGGCCAGTTGGGACGGCACGGACCTTCCCGACGAACGTTTTATGAAGGTGGAAGATGTTGCTGAAACTGTCTACGGCGCCTATGCGTTGTCTCATCGGAGTGTAGTGGAGGAAATCGTCATCAGACCCATCCTGGGCGACCTGTAGCGACATCTTTTTCCCTACCTTTGCCCTAAAATCAGCGTGTGTGAATCAGTCTATTGACGCTTTAAAGCAATATTGTAACAGCCTGGTGCAGTACAGCCGGCGCCAGACCCTGGAAGTGAACATTGGCGACGTGCCGATGGGTGGCACAAACCCCATCCGGATCCAGTCTATGACGACCGTCGATACGATGGATACGCAGGGTTCGATCGACCAGGTGATCCGTATGGTCGACGCCGGATGCGAATATGTGCGCATTACGGCCCCCAGCATCAAAGAGGCCCAGAACCTGGCCGAGATCCGCAAAGGCTTGCACCTGCGCGGCTACAAAGTGCCCCTGGTGGCCGACATTCACTTTACACCCAACGCTGCCGAGCTGGCTGCCCGTATTGTTGAAAAGGTACGGATCAACCCCGGCAACTATGCCGATAAAAAACGCTTCGAAACCATTGAATACACCGAGGCCAGCTACCAGGCAGAGCTGAACCGCATACGCGAGAAATTCCTGCCGCTGATCCGTATCTGCAAAGAGCACGGCACGGCCATGCGAATCGGTACCAACCACGGCTCGTTGTCAGACCGCATCATGAGCCGCTATGGCGACAGCCCCATGGGCATGGTCGAGTCGGCACTGGAGTTCCTCCGCATTTGTGAAGACGAACAATATTTCAACATTGTGCTGTCCATGAAGTCCAGCAACCCGCAGGTAATGGTGCAAGCATACCGCCTGCTGGTGCAGAAGCTTGATGAAGAAGGACTGAAGCCATATCCGCTACACCTGGGGGTGACAGAGGCGGGCGATGGCGAAGACGGCCGCATCAAATCGTCGGTCGGCATTGGTACCTTGCTCGAAGATGGTTTGGGCGATACCATTCGCGTGTCGCTCACAGAAGAGCCTGAAGCTGAAGTGCCGGTAGCCCGCGAACTGGCGGCCCGCTATGAACATCGTGCCGGCCATGCACCGATTGCGCCCATCGGGTATTATCCCATCACACCGTTTGAATACAACCGTCGTGTAACACGCGCAGTACTCAACATCGGTGGTACACACGCCGTGCCCCGCGTTATAACCGATCTTTCGGGGCGCGATAAGATCACCGCAGCTTCTTTGTTTGCTGTGGGGTATCAATACTCGGTGCCCCTCGACAAATGGAATATAACCGACACCGCTTGCGACTATATATTCCTGGGCGATCATGCTGTCGACTTTGAAATACCCGGCACGCTGGGATTATTATACCACCACGCCACCTGGCTGACGCAGCGCGGGAAAGACAGAACCTATCCGGTAATACCCGTCTCCGAATATCTGCGCGGTGTGGAACAATCGCCGGTGCTTAACTTCGTGCGCGTGACACCCGAAGACATAGACCAGACCCTGTTGGCTCGGCTGAAGCAAGACACGACGGTCGTGCTCCTGGCGACGACCGACAATGCCCATGCCATGGCAGCGCTGCGCCGGCTGTTCGTCGAACTGATTAATCAGGGCTGTGACGTACCGGTCATCATCGGCCGTCAGTATCAGGACCTGAACGGCGAGCAACTGCAACTCTATGCAGCAACCGATACCGGAGGCTTGTTGGTAGACGGCCTCGGCGACGGCCTCTTCCTGGAGACCGTACGCAGTGGTTCCGACAAAATGGTAAACGACACTGCCTTTAATATTCTCCAGGCTACACGCACGCGCATCTCGAAGACCGAGTATATATCTTGCCCTTCGTGTGGACGTACGTTGTTCGACCTGCAGGAGACCACGGCCCGCATTCGGGTGCGCACCAGCCACCTCAAGGGCATCAAGATCGGTATCATGGGCTGCATCGTAAACGGGCCTGGCGAAATGGCCGATGCGGATTATGGCTATGTAGGCTCCGGCCCCGGCCGCATTACACTGTACAAAGGCAGGGAAGTCGTACGCAAAAACGTGCCGACCGTCGAGGCGGTCGATGAGCTGATCAACCTGATTCGCGAACACGGCGACTGGATTGAGCAGGAACCGGTGAACTAATGTTTTGACTCTAAAGAGCACAATCATGGACAACAAAGCAAAGGCAGAAGCACCTGCCCCTGCCGCGAAGAAGCGGAACAGTATAAAAGAGTTCTTTAGTATGGGGGAAGTAGGCAATTACTTCTTTCGCAAGAAAGATCCGGCACGCCCCAGCAACATCAACATCAAGATGATGCATGGGGTCAATAAACTGTCTATCGCCATCTTCCTGATCGGTGTGCTATACCTCATCTTTAAGCTGGTCATTAAACCCCGGCTGTGATATGGACCTGGAGCATTTTATGCGTTGGTGCAATGACAAAAAGGGCGTAACCGAGGAATTCCCCTTTGGTGAGAACATTCTGGTGTACAAAGTTATGGGCAAAATGTTTGTGTTGACCGACGTCGACCAGTTCGAAAGCGTCAACCTGAAAGTAGACCCTGAGCAGGGCGTTTTGCTGCAAGAAGAGCACGCCGCGGTGCAGCCGGGTTACCACATGAACAAAAAACACTGGATTACGGTGGTCAGAGATGGGTCGGTTCCTGATCGCCTTTTACAGCAGTGGATCGACAATTCTTACAATTTAGTAGTGTCAGGACTGACGAAAAAGCAGCAAATCGCGTTAAGAGAGGCATGAATCGAGCGCAAAATGCCATAAATCCTACGCTATCAGGGGAGTTATGGGTAAATTCTTTATTTTTGTTTGAATTACCCTGTTCATGCTGAGGGCATTTTTTGTTTTATTCATCTGTAGCCTGTTCCTGACTGCTTGTACACAGCGCATGATTTGCCCTGCGTATCAAAGCGCGTTCATTTACGATAAGGACGCGTTACGCAAGCATTTCAGCTACTTTCAGGACGATTCCACCCCCAAAGTGCTGACGGCCAGCAAGAACAAATACCTCATTGCCGAGCCCACCTCGTACCGCAAGAAGATCCGCAGCATGCAGACCGTTCCCATGAAGAATGTCTACGTGCAGGTACCCGACTCCTTGCAGGAAGGGTACGACAGCCTGGGCCTGAATGGCGAAGACGGCGTTGTACCGGGAGCGGAACTCGACCTGGCGGCCCGTTCGGTCATTGATAGTATTTACATCGAAGACGTTCCGCAAGACACCACGTCCGAAGAAGCCGAAGGCGACAGCATCTATGTTATCACCAAAGACAAGGAACTTCGGATGTTGAGGTACGAATACTCAGATACTGCGCACATCGACCCGGCTACCGGCAAGATGATAAAATCGACACCTAAATATGTCGTCACCGAAATTACCTTCAACGTAGAGCAAGACAACTACATGTGGTACCTGCGCAACTACCTCGTATTGCCGGACGTACGCATTGCCAAGATGGGCCACGCAGAAGCTGCGAAAGAGGAAAAGGCCGCGAAGAAAAAAGGTGGATTCTTTAAAAACCTCTTCAAGAAGAAGGACAAGGAACAACCTGCCGACTCTGTCGTAGCGCCCGAACCGCGCGACGACGACTTCGACTACGTCGACGAAGAAGAACAGCAGAAGCAAGTAGACTCTCAACTGCCGCAGCCTGAGCCGGAGAAAAAAGGTCTGTTCAAGCGCAAGAAGAAAAAAGAACCGAAACCTGCAGGCGACGAGCCTGAGAAGCCGGCGAAGAAAAAGAAAGAGAAAAAGTCGAAGAAGAAGGCTGATGAAGATCAACCTGAAGAAACGCCTGCTGAAGAGAAGGAGGAGAGCGACGACGGATTCTAATGCCACCTGCTGGCATGCCTGCCAGGGTGCCCGCCCTCAGGCGGGTGTATCTTCTTTAATCAAACAAAGTCAAATTCCCGAACTGATCAGACGGCGGTGCTGGTATAATCAACGACGGCACGTCTGCTGCATTATCACTTATGCGTGGCGATACCGAGTAGTGGTTCAAATATTCTGCTTCTAAAGGCTTCAGCAATCCCAGTAGGTCGGCCTCTGTACTTTCCTTGTTTAGCCACACAGCCTCTTCCTTTGGATCCAGGATCACGGG
>JAESGK010000438.1_pt1 | contig 16674 bp, 13 predicted proteins | sample 9269681 | NCBI WGS metagenome assembly JAESGK01 (sample SAMN14515347, study PRJNA621673) | algae metagenome | isolation source: Timaviella obliquedivisa GSE-PSE-MK23-08B and co-occurring heterotrophs from... | place: USA: Grand Staircase Escalante National Monument, Utah | collected 2006-08-15
GGTCGGGATGGACGGTGGAAATATACACATCCTGCCAGCCATCCTGGTCAATGTCTACGACCGCCACGCCGGTGCACCAGTGTCGTGTAGCCACGCCCGATGCTGCCGTCACGTCGCGGAATCGCAGGGAACCGTCGTTGAGATACAGGCGACTGCTGACCATGTTGCCCGCCAGGAATACATCCGATAATCCGTCGTTGTTAAAATCGCCGATTCCAACGCCCCCGCCGTTATAAATATACTCAAACGTCAGTACGTTGAGCGTATCGTTTTCCGTCAGGCGGTTTTCAAAATCAATGCCGGTATAGGCTGCCGGCAGTAGCTCAAAACGTTTAGGCTGGCGACAGCTGATCGCTGCCGCCAACACTAAACACGCTATCGTGTAGAATTTCCTGTTCATGCCTAACGTCAAAGACCGGGTTAATACCCCAGGTTCTGATCGTCCTGGGTAATGTTGGGGTTGTTATTTAATTCGTCCTGCGGCAGCGGCAACAACTCGTACATCGGGGCGTAATACGAAATTGGCTCCGTGGCGAGTTTATCGTCTTTGCGCCAGCGCAGAATATCAAAGTTGCGGACTTCCTCGCCCGCCAGCTCAACGCGACGCTCGTGAATGATGGCCCGCGTAATCTCCGCCTGCGAGTTGACGGGATACTCCGCCGTAGGATACTCAGGCATGTTTACACTTGGCCGGTTGCGGACCTCGTTGAGATAATCAATCGCCGCATCCGGAGAGCCGACTTCGTTCTCACACTCGGCCAACATCAGCAATACATCGGCATAACGATACATCCGGTAATTGATACCGATCTTATCCCAAAAGCCTCCGGGGTCGAGCTTGTACATCACGGAGTATTTCTTCCAGCTCACCTTCTGCTCTACACCGTCAAAAATACTATTGTTACCCTGCACTTTGTCTTCCGTAAGCTCCAGCGGCGCACCGGGGTCGCCGTAGGTATCGCCGATAAAGTAGAACGTATCTTTCAGGCGCGGGTCGTTGGGCTCGTATTCCGCCAGCAAAGCGTTGGAAGGAATCAGGTTGCGCCAGCCTACAGCCGAATATTCCTGCGAGCGAATCCACGACTCGTTTACTTGCGTGGCGTTGCCGTCGGCATCCCAGTTATAGTTGCCGCCGGAAGTATACGACAGCTCAAAGATCGACTCTTGATTGTATTCTGTCTCTTCCGTGAAATTATCGAAGTAATTATCGGTGAGCGAATAGCCCAGGTCTTTGATCGCCTCCAGACGGGTTTTGGCGTTGGTGTAGTCGCCGTTAAAGAGATAGGCCTTCGCCAGTACCATCAGGGCCGCGCCGCGACCGGCACGACCGAAATCGTTTTTATTATACTCCTCGGGCAGATCGGGAACAACAGCGTTCAGCTCGGTGTAAACAAAGTTCCAAATCTCGGCAGCGGTACTGCGCGCTTGCGGTTCGGCGTCGTTGAACGATATCGGCGTGGTGGTATACAGCGGCACGCCGCCCCAGAACCCCGCCAGCTGATAATACCCCCAGGCACGTAAGAAGCGGGATTCGGCAACCAACCGTTTCTTCAGCTCTTCATCGCCGGTAGCGTCCGGTGCATTTTGGATGATGGCGTTGGCGCGATGTATCAGGCGGAACAGGCCGTTGTAGACCGACGTCATCACCGCATTGGTGGGACCGTGCGAGCCGATCAGCAGCTGGTTGCGCGGCGTTTCCAGCTGGCCGCCACCGGCCGTCACGTCGTCCGAGCGCAAGTCGTGCAGGAAAAAGTATTCCCGCCCACCCAGGTTATTGCTTTGCAGGATGGAGTAGGCGCCCGTGAGGGCACGCGAAAGCTCGTCTACGGTACGATAATAATTATCGACCTGCACATAGTTCTCGCTCTTTTTATCGAGGGCCGAGTCGCCGCAGGCAGTTGCCAGCAACGCCGCGGCGGCCGTGAACAGTATAGTTGTGATGTTGATTCTCATAATGCTGTTTCTTTATCGATCCTTTAAAAACCTAACTGTATACCGGCCATCACCGTGCGGGGCGAAGGGAACTGACCGTAATCGATGCCGTTGATCAGCGTATTACCCGTCGTGTTCTGATAGCGGTTGCCGATCTCGGGATCATAGCCCGTGTAGTCGGTAATCGTAAACAGGTTTTGTGCCGACACATACACGCGAAGTTTCTTCAGCGTGCCGCGTGTCATATCCTGTGCCAGCGTCGCGGGCAAGCTATAGCCAAGGCTGATATTCTTCATCCTCAGGAAAGAACCGTCTTCCACAAAGCGATCGGATGTGCGCGAGTTCTGGTTCGGGTCGCCGCTCACCGCGCGCGGTACATCGGTATTCCGGTTTGTCTCCGTCCAGGCATTGTTTACCGCCGTGCCGGCGCCAAACAACCTCAGCATACCTTGTTCCAGCACCTTCGTGCCGTTGTAAATGGAATTGCCCTGTACACCTTGCAAGAAAATGGTCAGGTCGAAGTTGCGGTAATTGGCCGAGAGGTTTACGCCGTAGGTAAAATCGGGCAGGTAGTTGCCCAGGCTTGCCTGGTCGGACGCATCGATCACGCCGTCGCCGTTGATGTCTTTAAAGCGGATGTCGCCCGGCGCAGCGTTGTTCTGATATTTAGTGGTGGGATCACCATCCAATGCGTTGGCCGCCTCGATCTCTTCCGTATTTTGAAAAATGCCATCCGTCTGATAGCCATAAAACTCCTGTATCGGGCGTCCTGCCACGGTGCGCGCTATATTAAAGCCGCCAAAGTCGGCATTGTTACCACTAAAGAGCGCCGCGTTAGGAGTATTGAGGCTCTTCACTTCATTGCGGATAATGCCCACGTTGGCCCCCAGGTTAAACGTCAGCGCACCCACGGCCCGCGTGTAGCCCACGGAAAATTCACTCCCCCAGTTCTTCATTTTTGCCACGTTCATTTTGGTGGGCGCCGTGAAGCCGAGCGACGGCGTCGCATTTACGTCAAGCAACAGGTCGTCGGTATTGCGCACAAAATACTCAACGGAAAACGTCAGTGCATTGGAAAACAAGCCCAGGTCGATACCGTAGTTGACCATGTTGGTCTTCTCCCAGGTCAGGTTGGGATTCGACAGTCGTTCGTAGTACGACCCGAAAGTAGGCGCGTTGTTAAACGGATATGCGGTATTGGAGCTAATGAAAGACTGATACTCATACGAACCCACGCTGGAAATAGAACCCAGCGAGCCATAGCTCGCACGCACCTTCAATTCCGATATCGACGGCACAGACTGCAGGAAGGCCTCTTCGCTCAGGCGCCAGCCCACCGACACGCCGGGGAAACTTCCCCACCGGTTATCGGGTGAAAAGCCGGAGTAACCATCACGACGAAGCGACGCACTTAACAGGTATTTTGATTTATACTCGTAGTTCACACGTCCCAGGAACGACAGCAGCACATTCTCGTTCAGGTTACCGCTCACGGCCGGGTTGGCCGTTCCGTCCATCTGACCAATGTCGTTGCGGGCATGCTGGGCGGAGCTATTGAGCACCTGTATGGCATTGTCCTGACGCTCAGCCACCGCGACAACGTTTAGTGTATGCGCGCCGATAACTTTATCGAACGTTAACTGGTTGGAATAATACGGCGATAGCGTCGTGGTGCGGTTGTCTACAATGTTGTGCGTCGTGCGGCCGTTGAAGCTGTCGCTATAAATCGGCAGGTCCTCGGTATGGCGTAAGACAGAGTAGTTCAACCCGGCGGTAAAACGGTAGTGCAGACCATCGACAATGCGGGCGTCAATATAGGCGCGGCCGATCAGGTTCATGACATTGTCCTTGTTAACATCCATCGTGGCAATGCGCACCGGGTTCTCGGGGTCGGAGCCGTCGTTGCCGCTCGGCGCACGAAAGCCGCCCGCCAGCGTCGGATCGTATATCGGGATATAGGGCACTGAACGGATGAGGTGCTGCACCATGGTGCGGGCACCGCTTTCGGGTTGGTTCTGAATGTTCGCCGTCGAAATGCTCATATTCTCGCCGAAGGTAAAACGGTTGTTGATGCGCGTCTCATAGTTCAGGCGCAAGCTGTAACGGTCGAAGTCCGTGCCGAGCATGATCCCCTCCTGCTGAAACCGGCTGACGGAAGTATATAACTTAGACTTTTCCGTCCCGGTCGACAACGACACCTGCACCTGCGAGATGGGCGCCGTGCGGAACATCGCGTCCTGCCAGTCGGTGTTGGTCTGCCGGTAGGTTTGCGTGGCGCCGGTATAGACCGGCTCATCCATGGCCGAGAATCGCTTCGGCAATTCACTGCCGGCATTTGTCAGCAGGGTCGTGCCGTACCTGACATAATCGTCCGTACCCAACAAGTCGAGCTGGCGCCAGGCCTTCTGTACACCATAATAAGCGTCTACATCGATGTGTACCTTGTTATCGCGGGTGCCGCTTTTGGTGGTAATGATAATAACCCCATTGGCCGCACGCGACCCATATATAGCAGACGCCGCGGCATCTTTCAGTACCTCTACCGATTCAATGTCTTTGGTATCGATGTTATTCAGATTCCCGGCTTGCGGAAAACCGTCGATTACATAGAGCGGTTGAGACGACCCGGTAATCGATCCGATACCGCGGATACGAACGGATGGCGTTGTGCCCGGGCTACCGTTGTTGGTTACTTGTACACCGGGTACTCGGCCTTGTATGGCGGCATCCACGCCCGCCACGGGTAAGGCGGCGACCTCATTCGACGAAACCGTCGTCACAGCACCGGTAACGGACGAGCGCCGTTGTGTACCGTACCCCACTACGACTATTTCACTCAGTTGCTGTACATCGGGTTGTAACAGGATGCTCAGATTCGTTTGCGTACCGATGGTGATCTCTTGCGAGAGATAACCAATAAAGGTTACAACCAACACCGCGGTACCATCCGGTACGGAGATGCTGAAGCGTCCGTCGGTGTCGGTCGTTACCCCTTGCGCCGTTCCTTTCAGCAGGATATTTACACCGGGCAACGGACTACCGGCGTCGTCCGTTACTCTGCCGCTCACGAGGATATCGGCAAAGGCAGCCGCCAGCGCTTCCGTCGTACTCACGGAGGTTATCGGGGAGAGAAATATATCGGCGTTGCTTTCGGCATTGACTTGCGCGAGTTGCGCGTCGGCCGCAGGGCGTGTACGCGCTTTGGGAAAGATGGAATACGTGCGGTTGTTGATCTTTTTGTATTTTAATCCCAACGGGTCCAGCACGTATGATAATACATGTTCTATTTTTTCGCGGGGTGGTATCGTCCCTGAAAATTGTTTTCCTTCTACCGCAGCCGGCTCGTAAATGAATGTGATGGCAAAATGGTCGCGAATTTCCTCCAGCACATCGGGTAGCGGTCGGGTACCTTTTCTGCGTTCTGCCTGTGCCAGCATGCCGTCCTGTGCCGGCAACAGCAGCGGCAGCAGTATCAGTACCAGCATGCTGCAAAGCATTCGTATGGCGTTATAGTTGTAGCGATATAACATATTGGGTTTGGTTTTTGGGTTAAATTGATATAGTTGATTGTTAGTATCTTATGGGGATGATATTGTCACCTGTTGACCCTCGCGGTGTACTTCGAGGTTGAAGGTCTCGGCAATGGCATATAATACATCCTCTACCGTCGCCGATGAGATCTCGCCGGAGAGCTCACGATGCTCCAGCCTCGGGCCGACAAACGTGACGTCTAATCCATAGGTGTCGTGTAACAAAGTGGCCACTTCGGCCAACGGTGTGCGGTCGAATACCAATGTATGGTGCAACCACGATGTATACCGATGCTCTTCCACCTGGTGAGTCGACACCGTAGTGCCCACGACGGACGCAAGCTCGCCCGGGCGCAGGTATACCGGCTCGCCTGTTCCGTTCACGACCTCGAGTTTTACTTTGCCTTCCGTCAGCATCACTTCCGACCGCTCCGCGCGGCTGCGCACATTGAATTTTGTACCCAGCACTTCGACATTCAAATCCCGGGAAGTATGCACGACAAATTTGGTATGGAGCTCGGTGTGACGCACCGCAAAAAATGCCTCTCCATCTATCCAAACCTCTCTTTCCCCATCTTTCTTCCAATCGGTTGCATACCGCAACGACGAGTTTCCGTTAAGGGTCACCTGCGAGCCGTCGGGCAGCGTAACGCTGATCCGCTCGCCGGGTCGACTATAAACAGTAGTCATGGCGTTTATCTTCCAGTACAATACCACCGTGGCCGCCAACAGCAACAACACCGCGGCGGCCATGCGATAGGCCTGCGCAGTATATATCCACGGACGTGCGGGCTGCTCCAACCGTGTGATTTGCCGGCGCGTTTCCGCAAACATGGCCTCTTTTAACAGCGCCCGGTCTTCCGGCGACAAGCTGTCCAGGTAGGAAGTATCTTCCATGGCCCGCTGCCAGAAGTCTTCGAGTTGTTCGCACTCATGCGGCAATAGAGTTCCTGCCCGATGCCGTCGAATCAGGTCCCCAAGTGGGTAATAGTCCATTTTACTATAAGGTTTCTATCTGTATGAAGGTTGTGGAGACCTGACACCCTAAATCGATTGCAATATTTTTTACATCGATTACATTTTTTTATAACTTCCCTACACCAACACCTAACCCAATATGTTCAGCACCCGGAAGGAAGGCATGACCGATGTGGAATTTGCGGAGATTTATGAAGTCTTCTGGGCGAAGCTTTATTCGATTGCCTACAACTATTTCCGGGACAGGACCACGGCACAGGAGCTGGTACAGGATGTTTTTGTACACCTCTGGATGAAACGCGCCGAGCTCAGCCATGTACAGGACCTGCCGGCATACCTGTTTCGTTGCATGCGGAACAAGATCTACGATCAATATGATTCGCTGGCCAGTCGCGAAAAGCTGATACGCTCCGCCACGCATAGCTACCGCGAAGAAGTCTATGCAACGGATGAAACACTGGCCTACGAAGAGACGCTCGACCTTCTGAACCAGGAGCTTGACAAGCTTCCCCCCACGACCCAAACGATCTTCAGGCTAAGCCGTTTTGACCGCTATACCAACGAAGAGATCGCCAAGCGCATGCACGTGTCGGCCAAAGCCGTGGAGTATCACATTACCATCGCGCTGAAAAAGCTACGGATCAAGCTGGACCGGGTAGTTTATATTATTATAGCCATTCTGACATTGGGTAACTCCTGACGAAGGGGTATAGCAACATAAAAAAATATATAGCAAGGGTACTTTCACCCGTAAACAGGCAAATTATTTCAATATCTTTGAGGTTGCGTTTGCCAACTATAAGACTATCTGCCCTGCATGAAAAGGTATATGCTTTTGCAAAAAGACCGGTGGGATGCCGTGTCCAATACCAACGATTCCCTGCGCCTGGAACTTACCGAGGCCATTAAATTCCTGGAATCTATTAAATCCGGTAATCTTCAGGCCACCTATGAAGGTGACCAGCAGTCCGAGTTCGGACTGGCCCTGACCTCGTTGCGCGACCGCATGGTCGAGCTCAACCAGGAGGAAGAACAGCGGAACTGGATCAACCGTGGCCTGGCCACATTCACGGACATCCTGCGCCAACAGCAGGACGACATCCATCAGTTGTTTGACCAGGTAGTCTCCAAGTTGGTAAACTACCTTGGCGTAAACCAGGGTGCCATCTTCGTCCTCAACGACGATGATCCCGACGATGCCTACCTGCAACTGATCAGTGCCTATGCGTACGAGAAAAAGAAACATATGGAAATGCGTGTGGGCATCGGCGAAGGCCTGATCGGCCAATGCTTCCTGGAAAAGGACCTCGTCTACCTCAGCGACGTACCCCGCAGCTACATCCGCATAACCTCGGGGCTGGGCGAAGCCACTCCCCGTTGCGTGGTGATCGTCCCCCTCCTATTGGACCGCGAGATTGTCGGGGTCCTGGAACTGGCATCCTTCCGCGCGGTAGAACCCTATAAGATCGAGTTCCTCAAGAAGATCGCCGAGAACATCGCCGCCCTCTATTCCAGCGCCCGCACGGCACGCCGCACCCGCACCCTGCTGCAAGACAGCCAGGCGGCAGGTGAGCAGCTCAGGTCGCAGGAAGAAGAAATGCGCCAGAACATGGAAGAGCTTGTCGCCACGCAGGAAGAGGTGTCGCGCCAAATGCAGCGCGCCCGCGACAGCCAATTATACTATAATGAAATCATCGAAGGCATCGACGATTGTATTGTCACCGTTGATCCGGACTTTCAGATCATCGTTGCCAACAAAGCCTTCCGCACGCTGTTCTCCCGCTATGGCGTACCGGTAGACCCGGGCAACAGCCTGCTGGCCATGGCCCCGGGCCGCGAAGAGCAATTCAAGGAGCCTTACCTACGCGCCCTGGCAGGCGAGCACATAGAAGAGCCGTTGCGCCACCACTTCGACCGCGACTTCCACGTAACGTATAACCCGCTACGCAATACCGTCGGCACCATTATCGGCGTAAGCCTGATCGCCCGCGACATTACCGACCAGCAGAATCAGTTGAAGAAGACCGAAGCCATGCTGCTCGAGTCCCGGCAGCAAGCCGAAGAGCTCAAAGCGCAGGAAGAAGAAATGCGCCAGAATATGGAAGAGCTCAACGCGCAGCAAGACGAAATGGTACGCGCCATGAATGAAATGGATGCGCGCGAGCAATACTTCAACGAGCTCATCAACCACTCGGGCGACGCCATCTTCACCCTGGATCGTAAATATCGTATTGATACCTTCAACACCCGCTTTGACGAACGCATGCAGCAGATGGGTGTGAAGATCAGAAAGGGATTTGACTTCTTCTCGATCTTAAAGCCGGAAGCACATGCCGCGCACAAAGAACGCTACGACCGCGCATTTGCAGGTGACGAGTTCGAGCATGCGGATACGTCGACGGTCAATGGGCACGAACTGCAGATTGTATCGCGCTATTCGCCGATGCGGAATCTACACGGCGAGGTCGATACGATTGTTTGCTTTGCGAGGGAAGTTAAATAATAGATCTATAATTCGATGAGACTATCGTCAGACAATCAATCGACCGTGCCAGTTTATCTTCACAAATTATTAAGTAAAAACCGACAGGCTGTGCTAATTCGAAGAAAAAAGAGCCACAATACTTTTAAGCTGATTATCAGCATTGTTAGCTAAATTGTATATAGCATCGCCCGTAATCTAAAATATAATTCAAGAGAAGCTACGTCCATATGGGACGCAGCTTCTCTTACTGACAACATCATACCTTACATAATTAAACTAAGCCTTTACCAAAGTAAGCTGGTCGCCGGGCTGCAATCTGGACATTCGGTATTCGCCCAGGCGTTGGAAGAGACGTCACCCTTCACATTGTGATTAATTACGCCGTCCATATTTAACTGCCAATATGGAGGCTCTGTATAGAACGGCCCGTGCTGGGCGTTGACAATCGGAACGTACCAAGCCCCACTATAACAGTCATTGGACGTATTGATGTTATAAAAATATTGCGGGAGTCCGGCACCAATCATTTGCGCCCATCCCGATACACTCACGGTTGTTCTCCGTTGCTCGCCAGCAGGTTTCCAGCTACCGCTTCCTTTCCACTCAAGCTTGATCCGCAAAACCAAATGGCTATAATACACAGGACCAGGGGCAACACTGTATGTCTCATCATAAACCTCGTGAACATACTTCCTATTCCCTTCTGCATTACCCAGCGTCCCGCCACAGGGCTGATACGTTTTTTGGGTAAATGGAAGCTGGTTCTGCGCATTTAAACCATTCCATTGAATGGGTGCTATGCCTGGCCGACCATTTGGGCTATTCGCAGCACCAATGGCGGTGGACGTAACCGTTCCGTATTTCGTACACTTCTCCGGATGGCGTTTTAATTCACTCAAATGCGGCTCCTGATCTTTTGAAAAAGAGTACAATGTGCCTTCGTTAAACCAAATAATATTATCTCCCACCTGAAACTCATAGTCTTTATTCAGTATAGCTTTAAGCATACCTGAATAATTTTCCAGGGACGGATCTTCTGTATTCAAAAGCGTTGTGTGATTTTTCTCCGTTGCCCATTGGGCCAGCTCTTCCGTTGTGGATTTCTCTAAGAGCATTATATACGTTTGATCAAAATCTGCCATATCCGTAAAAACCAGTCGGTCTGTTGGAGCAGAATTTAAGGCGACATTTTCTTTGTCACATGACAGTGCAACAAGTAGCATGGCTACAAAAAATACAAAACTTGATTTCATGTTTGTTTTTTTTAATTATATGTAATAAAAATAACGAGTAAGGTATGATTTCCGAGAATGGCCGGCATGGTATACCCAAATGATGTGATGCTAATGGTACCATTGAATAGTGCTAACGTTATTCTACGGTAATAGTACAACTTAAAAATGAAACAGTCATGAACAGCGTTAATTATTCCATCGGAAAAAGGGACAAATCCAGACTGTTGCGAGCCATCCGCCGGATTCTCCTTCGCGAAAACTACATCCCGAGTCCCGCCACAAGACAGCCACAGCTCCATCAAGGCCCCTGAAAAATCCGGTATAGTCGCATTCAAATTTCAGTATATTCAATAGATATTCAATAGTTAATCAAATTTTATCGAATAGATATACAATAATTATATAGCTATTTAATATCTCCATAGTATACTAACCTTTAAAAATATAATTCTATTCTGTACATCTAAAGATGCCCACCTTTCCGTATATTCGACCCAGACACCGTTACTAATTTCGATGTTGTCTAAAACCCTCTCGTTACCCATAAAACTAATTGATTATGCCCTTTCTTGAAGGACCATTCGCCTTTACCGGCAAGTTGGACATGTTCAGCGCTTACCGCATGCGCGGCGTAGACGGGATTGTCGTTCGACGCAAAGGCGGCCCGAGCGGCGAAAAAGTAAAAACAGCTGCGAGTTTTGCAAATACGCGCCGCACCATGTCGGAATTCGGCGGCTGCTCGCGCCACGGCAGTTACGTGCGCAAGGCATTGATTCAGATCCGGCACTTGTCGGATTATAACTTCGGCAGCGATATCAACAGCATTATGCGCCAGGTGCAACTGCGCGATGGCACCGGCGAATGGGGCCGCCGCCGTATCACCCTCTCCGAACATACGCGCCTGCTCGAAGGTTTCTCCACCACGCTAAAAGCCCCGACCTTCGACTCCATTGTGCGCGCGCCTATATATTATACGGTGGACCGCCAAAAGCGTTCGGCACGCATCGATCTTCCGGAGCTGCTGCGTGATATTAACTATTTCCCGCAGAACCATCATGCCATGTTTCGCCTGACCGTCACGTTGGGAATTGTGCCCGATGTAGCCTATGATGTGCCCTCGAAAGAATACCTGCCGCCAACCTGGTATAGCCGGGCCTACAATTCGATCAGCACTTCGACGGATTGGAATCCTTCACTGGAAGGTATGCCCGGTACCACACTGGAGCTCGCCATGGACGCGGCACTCCCGCCGGACGATGCGTGGACGTTGATGCTATCGATAGGAATCGAATATGGCGCGTTTCGCGAAAACGGAAAGATCAGAGAAATACCCCGGTTCGGCGCGGCGAAGATTATGGCCCTGCAGGGGAAGGATGGGGCGTCTGGAGAAGCTCCGGAAGACGACCGAAGCCAAGCCGATGCAACACGTGTGATCGATACGCCGGCAGTGACTGAAAGGATGTCACCTATAGCCTTGGAAAAAGCACCGGACGTCGCTCAACAGCCAGTGTTACACTATGTCTACACGACAAAAGAAATTGTGACGGAAAAACAGGATGCCAGGGTTTATCGCTATGTCGTTCCGTTAGGGATGCAGGACGTAGAGTGTACTGATACATCCCACCCTGCTGCAACGCAGACAGCGCCCGAGCTCACGCCAGCCGTAAGCAACGACCGTTTCCGCTCAACGTTACCGAATCACAATTTTCTTTACCAGAACGATAATATCGCTGTGGATCACAAATTTATACGGTCACACAGGAAGGGAGATATTCCAGCGATAGTGTGGTGGCGCTCTTCGTCAGCGTAATAAAAACGCAATTCGGCTACATCCTTCGGGGGTTCGGATACTTTTTGACGCATCGCTCTACGGAGCTTTGCTGCATGAAAACAGCATTAACACACCTCTCGCTCGGTAGCCAGGGGCTTATCGTCCCGGTTATTGGACTGGGCTGCATGGGCATGACCGGTTTTATGGACAACGACATGTATGGGCCGGCTGACGAGGCTGAAGCCATCGCCACCATCCACCGGTCGTTTGAACTGGGCAGCAACTTTCTCGATACGGCCGATATGTATGGCCCGTTCGTAAACGAGCGTCTTGTCGGCAAGGCTATTAAAGGTCAACGCGACCGCTACATCGTGGCGACTAAATTTGGCTGGGAGATCGACGATCAGGGAAATCTCACATGGGCCATCAATGGTAAAAAAGATTACGTCCGGAAATCGGTCGAACGCTCGCTTAAGAATTTGAATACGGACTATATTGATCTATACTACCTGCACCGTCTCGATAAGAACACACCCATTGAAGAAACGGTCGATGCCATGAGCGTGTTGGTGAAAGAGGGTAAGGTAAAATATATCGGTCTGTCGGAAGTATCTTCCGCTACAATCCGTAAAGCACACGCGGTGCATCCCATCACGGCCGTGCAGAGCGAGTATTCGCTGTTTGAACGTAGGATTGAAGAAGCCGGCGTCAACGGCACGTTGCGTGACCTGGGCATCGGCCTGGTGGCCTACTCGCCACTCGGGAGAGGTTTCCTTTCCGGACAGTTCCGGACGCCCGACGATCTTCCTGCAAATGACTTCCGACGAGGTATGCCCCGGTATCAGGGTGAGCAGTTTCAGAAAAATCTCGACCTGCTACAAGCGATCGAGCAGATGGCGGCGAACAAAGGTATTGCCAGCACACAGCTGGCCATCGCCTGGACAATAGCAAAAGGTTCGCTACCAATTCCAGGCACCAAGCGTGTGAAATACCTGGAGCAAAACATCGCAGCCGCCAGTATCACGCTGACAAGCGACGATCTTGCACAACTTGAAAGCATCATTCCGCTTGGCACCGAGACCGGCAATGCCTACGATGACTTCGGTATGCAGCTAATTGATTAACTTTACTTTCGGAAAGCGGTTTATTCATGGCCGCTTTCCATCCTCCTCTCTATGAAACGTACGCCGCTCACACCACATCACGTAGACTCGATCTCTGCGCTGCACAGTATGCTAGGCTTGAAGAAGCCGAAACATCCGCTGGTGAGCGTGGTGAAGCTGGACGACGTCGCATCGGAGCTTCATCGGTTGGAAGCCTTTGCTTCGTATAGTTATTATTGCATTGCCCTGAAGATGAATTTCGAGGGCAAAATGAAATATGGACAACAGTATTTCGACTTTAACGAAGGGGTAATGACATTTACCGCACCCCGACAGGTTATTCATATCGAAACGCTCAGTCCGGTACCGGTGTCGGGATATTTATTGATGGCACATCCTGATTTTTTCCAGTCCTATCCGCTTGCTGCGAAGATCAAAGAATATGGCTTTTTCTCGTATGCGGTACACGAAGCATTACACTTGTCGGATACGGAGGAGCAAATGATTGCCGACATGATGCTGAACATCGAACGGGAGATCGCCTCCCCCATCGATTCTTTTAGTCAGGATGTGATCGTATCGCACATCGATCTGTTATTGAACTATGCGAACCGGTTCTATAACCGCCAGTTTATTACCCGTAAAATTGGTAACAACGATATTCTGATCAAGCTGGAAGCACTGCTCGACGAGTACTTCAACAGCGACAAGGTACAACAGGCAGGGCCGCCTTCGGTACAGTATATTGCCGGTAAGCTTCACATCTCTCCCAACTACCTAAGTGATATGCTGCGCGCCCATACCGGGCAAAATACCAAACAGCACATTCAAAACAAGCTACTCGACAAAGCCAAAGAGCTGCTCACCACGACATCGCTGTCGGTAGCAGAAATTGCCTACCGTCTCGGCTTTGAGTTTCCACAGTCCTTCAACAAACTTTTCAAGAGCAAGACTAACGTGTCGCCGCTGGAATACCGGCAGTCGTATCAGTGACACGGGCTATTTCCCCATGATCTTCTTGCGGTGTGCAAGTCCCCAAAAGTGCAACTCTTCCATTACCTTTTCCAGCGAGCGACCGTGAGGCGTAATGGCGTACTCTACCGTGGGCGGAAAAGTGTCGAATACCTCGCGGGTGATGAGGCTATTCAGCTCCAGGTTCTTGAGCTCCTTTGACAGGATCTTATCGGATATACCTTCTACTTCTTTCGATATGGCTTTAAACCGTTTAGGACCGGTGGCGAGTGAAAACAAGATCAGCAGCTTCCACTTTCCTTCCAGGGCTTCTAAAGCATCCCGGATCGACATCATGTTTTTCGGGCATCCTCCGCGTGTCAGCATTTGTGTGTACGTGTTTGTGATCCATTACTATCCCGGAGGAAAGCGCTTTCCCGCAGGATAGTGCTTTCCGGGAGAAAGCAAAGATACATTACCTTTGGCCATCTTACGAACATCATGACAAATCAACACAAACCTTCGAAAGCCTTGCACATCACCCTGTGGGTACTACAAGTATTATTAGCGGTAACCCTTCTTTGGGCCGGCATGGTTAAATTGTTTCAACCGGCACATGAGGTCGCCGCAATGTGGTCCTGGGCAGGCGAAGTGCCCCTGGCCTTGCTTAAGCTCACCGGTGCCGTGGATCTGTTGGGTGGACTTGGATTGATCCTGCCCGCACTGTTGCGTATACAGCCGCGGCTTACGCCGTTTGCAGCCGTGGGCATTGTTGTATTGATGCTCTGTGCCGGCATCTTTCACATCGTGCGGGGCGAAGGCTCGCAGATCGGTTTTAATGTGTTCGTTGCTATAGTAGCGGCAGGTGTTGCCTGGGGTCGGCTTGGCAAGGCCGCTATTCCCGCCAGGCATTCCTGAGGTGCGATAATTTCATATTTATTTTACTCTCACCCACACATCTTTATCAAACGCCAGAAATTCTGTCACCACGCCTCGTTCTTTCTTCCTAACCTTGATCGGAAAGTGGAAGTTCTTGCAAAAGAAGGCAGTCTCTGATTCGGCCTCAAACACTACTTCGCCTCCATCCCATTCTTGTTTAAGGATCAACTTCTCATCCCGTGATGTTAATTGCAAATGTGCATCCGGTCTGCCTACCATGGAGTATCTGCCTTCCAGCGACTTCCACTGTTGCGAATCGAGCTTGACAATTTTTTTGGGTGCCGGTATTTCAAATCCCTTCCAGTGATAGGCTACCGCTACGCTGTTGAGCACTTCCTGCAGAATCGCGCCATTATCGGAGTTCACCATGATGGCTACGCCGTTGCCCTCTTCGAAGCTACCGGTGTAAAAACACCGAAAGCCGTCGTTGGCACCACCGTGCTCAAAATACCGGGCATTGTCGCGGGTGGTAATAAACACTCCCAGCCCGGCGGCGTCGCGATAAGGCGTGAGTCTTTTCTCCGTATATGCCTGGGTCAATACTTTTGAAGATTTGCCTTGCAGGGCCAGCTGTGTTTCGATTATATACCGGGCCAGGTCGGTGGGTGTTGTCCACAATCCGGCGGTAGCTTGCTCCGGGTAGATATGGAATTTCCCCGCTACCGGTGTGCCGTCGCGGTGATACGCTGTCGTTAGTTGCGATTGTCTGGCCGCCGGTGGCGGCTGTGTATAGAAGCTGTTGATCATTCCCAGCGGCGTTAGCACCGACTGCTCCATAAAAACTTCATACGGTTGGCCCGTGACGTCCATGGCGATCAACTGACTGATGGTGGTACCACCACCGGAGTATATGGACGTCTGATCGGGTTCGCGCATCGACCGCACAGCCTCCGAGTTAGCGGGTTTCTTTCCATCGAGGATCTCGATCACTGTCGGTAAGGAATCTCCCGGCGCATAGCCGCCAATGCCGTGTACGGTGAGCCCGGCTGTGTGCGATAGCAAGTTGGTGATGGTTATCTTTTTGCCATGCGAGGCAGAGTCATACGGAAACTTCCAGGAGGTGAGATAGGTATTAATATCTGTATCCAACGCTACCTTGCCATCTTGCGCCAGCTTCAACAACCCTACGGCGTTTAGTGACTTGCTGATGGACGCTGCCTGAAACACTGTTTCGGTGGTCACAGCCCGTTGCCCGGCACTGTCCGCCCATCCGTAGGCCCTGGCCCAATCGAGCTTATAGTCCTTGATGACGGCAATGCTTACGCCGGGGATTTTATGAAAGGCCAGGCGCTCCTCCACTGTCCAGGGGCCTTCTCCCTCTATCCGCACCGGGGCGAATAGATTTTTCTCCACCTGGCGAATACGGTCCTGTACATTGTCTGATGCCGGCTTAGGCTGGTTACACGATAAAACACAACAGACGGCGATGGCTACGCTCGCAAAAATGTTACGATTCATGGGAAACGGGGTAAGGTGAATGCCAATATACATATATACTGCTACAAATACCAATGCTTTAAAGACCTTGACTACCTCCTTATGTTTGTCATTCATCAAGACGTGATCTCGACGGAATGTGGGGTACTGTACTGTGTTACCGTGGGGGTGTAAAGTTACCTAGATTACGACGTTACCGTTGGGGAGTCTGAAGACTCCCCCCCATACCGGGCACAAGTCGCCCTCCCTTCGGTCGGAAGACTTGCGCCAGATGCGTACCCTTGCTGTCATATAATAGCAAGAAACAGGTTTT
>JAESGK010000439.1_pt1 | contig 16652 bp, 12 predicted proteins | sample 9269681 | NCBI WGS metagenome assembly JAESGK01 (sample SAMN14515347, study PRJNA621673) | algae metagenome | isolation source: Timaviella obliquedivisa GSE-PSE-MK23-08B and co-occurring heterotrophs from... | place: USA: Grand Staircase Escalante National Monument, Utah | collected 2006-08-15
GTAAGCATGGTCATCCCCTCCTTTAAAGGCTCGCCATATTTCAAGATCCGTACTCGACGAGTAAATATTCATAGAATAATGAAAGCCCGGGCTTACTTTCGTGTGTCAAAAACAACACTTATTCTAGCAATATATACAAAACAATGAATCTGTCAAGTAACCATCCGCGTCAACCTGTTATTTCGAGCTGGCCTGCACAACAAGTTTCCCAGCCCTAAATCGTTCGGCGAACAATTCATCTCTTCGGCTGGCATCCCACAGTTAGCCAACCAAAAAAAGTGTGAGCACGAGGAAAAAGAATACTTGTATCGTGCTCACACGGTGCACGACATTATGCCGGTATACAACAAAGCTGTTCGAGCGCCCGGACCGCCTGGTCGATGTCTTCCGCGGTGTTGAAGCGGCTAAACGAAAACCGTACGGAAGCTCCTTTACAGGTAGGATACAACGCCTTTAACACATGCGATCCCCCGGGCGCTCCGCTCGAGCACGCACTGCCCCCGGACGCCGAGATTCCCTGCTGATCGAGATTAAACAATAGCTGCCCGCGCTCATCACACTCAGGCAAACAAACATTCAGAATAGTATATAAGCTCCGCTTCAGATCTTCCGAGTCTCCATGAAAACTCACGCCCGGAATCACTTCCCGTAGTTGCGCGGTCATACGCAACTTCAAGCCGCGGATGTGGCGTGCATGTGCATCCATGTCGCGGTACGCCAGCGCCAGCGCTTTGGCCATTCCTACGATGCCGTATACATTCTCTGTGCCCCCACGCATGTTGCGTTCCTGGGCGCCGCCGTGAATAAACGGCTCGATACGTTTCTTCTTCCGCACAAACATAAAACCCACACCTTTCGGTCCATGAAACTTATGCGCGCCGGCGGTAATGCCGTCTACTTTTAAGCGGCTCAAGTCGTGACGAAGGTGACCCACGGTCTGAACGGTATCGGAATGAAACCACGCATGATAGTAATGACAAAGCTCTCCTACCCGCTCGATGTCAAGCAAGTTGCCGATCTCGTTATTCGCATGCATGAGCGACACCACGGCATGCGGATTTTCCTTCAACAACGTTTCGAGATCGTCCAAATTGATATGTCCCTTCTCGTCGAGCGTAACATGATGCAGCTTAAACCAGCCCTGGCGCGCCAGCAATTCCAACGTATGGCTTACGGCATGATGCTCGACCGGCGAGGTGATAACATGCTGCACGCCGTGCACCTGGATCGCACCGCGCAGCAAAGCGTTGTCGGCCTCGGTACCGCCGGAGGTGAAGACGATCTCGCCCGGCTCGGCGTTGAGCATGGATGCAATCTGCTGACGCGCGGACTCCAACGCTGCGCGTGTTTTGCGGCCATGGCTGTGCGTAGACGAGGGGTTGCCGAAGTCATTCAACATATAGGGCTTCATGGCCTCGAATACCTCGGGGTCGAGCGGCGTGGTGGCCGCGTTATCCAAATAAATCATAGACAGTTTTTGGGTTAATGAGCAGCTTAAAAATACACGCGGCACAGCAGCGCAACCGGCGGCGTCAGAAACTTTATTTTACCGCGCTATATAGTTTGGTATTAAACCGGGTAAAGAAATTTTCATCGCTCGCATAGTATTAGATCAAATTTTATGCGGCATTTTTTTGCGACGTTACCATACCGGATTAATCGTGTATCCAACACGTTTGCGGCCACAGGTGTTGCCGCTTAATAACTATGCCCCGCCATTCAATAATCGCTTTTCACATTTTTCGACGGGATACCGACCATTGCGCCGTAGCTGGCCTTTGATCGAATTGTGTTCTCTTTTCTCAACCAAAAAAACACACTATGAATTTTTCTTTTACAAAATTGACCTGTGCGGCATTTCTCCTGCTCGCAGGAATTACTGCTGGAGCCCAGGATAAAGTATCGCTGGGTACGGTATCCGCATTGAAAAAATCGTTGGTGCCTGGCGCCGGCCAGCGGGGCGCGGCTTCGCTGCAGGCGGCCCTGCCTGGCCGTGCAGCGGTGCAGATCAACATCAACCACCGCAGCCAGCAAACTAGCGACGACATCATGCTTATCGGAAGCATTCAGGATCAACAGAACAGCACGTTCTTCCTGCACATCCAAAACAACACCCTGCGCGGGAACATCATCCTGAAAGATCAGCGTGTAGCCTATGAGTACATTTCCGATGCCGCCGGCAATGCCTACCTGCAAGCCAAAGACATCGACAAAGTATTGTGCCTCGACTATACGCGCCCCACTAAACCGGAAGCCCGCGCTGCCGCCAGCGAGCCCGGACCGGTAGCGATGGCGTTGAACAACTTACAAAGCCTGCCCGGCGCCAACGCCGTGGTATTCCTCGACTTCGATGGTTACAACATGCCCGCCGGCACCGGCTGGAACAACGGTAACCCCATCAACGCAGCAGCGTCGGGCATGTCCGATGCGGCCGTGCAAGAGGCCTGGGAAGTGATCAGCGAAGACTTCCGTCCCTACAACATCAACATCACCACCAACGAAACGGTCTACAACTCGTACGCGGTGAACCGCCGTCAGCGTTGCGTCTTCACGCCGACAAACACCGCCGCGCCCGGCGCCGGTGGCGTGGCCTTCGTGGGTGGCTTCGGCTACCAGGACTGGCCATGCTGGGTATTTGTGCTCAGCGGCAAAGGTGGCGGTGAAGCCGGTGCCCACGAGATCGGCCACACCGTAGGCCTCGGCCACGATGGCCGCACCAACCCCAGCGAAGGCTACTTCGCCGGCCACGGTGACTGGGCTCCGATCATGGGTGTAGGCTACTACGAGCCGATCACACAGTGGAGCAAAGGCGAATACAACGCCGCCAACAACAAGGAAGACGACCTGACCGTCATGACGCGCTTCATCCAATTCCGCAACGACGACCACGGCAACGCGTCCAATGCCGCCACCACACTGGCCACCGATGCGGCAGGCAACCTGTCCGCACGCACCGGCGTGATCGAACGCACGGCCGACGTCGACTTCTTTTCGTTCAACACCGGCACGGGCTCCATATCCCTGGACATCAACACCGTATCCCGTCACGGCGACCTGGACGTACTCGTACGCCTCTACGAAGGTGCCTCGGGGGCACAAATCGGCACCTTCAATGGCACCGGCCTGCACACACACCTCGACGCTAACCTGACGGCCGGCGTATACTATATTTCCGTAGACGGCACCGGCGCGGGCGACCCCGCCACCAACGGCTACTCAGACTACGCCTCCCTGGGCAGCTATACCATCACCGGTCGCATTATTCCGTCCACCGGCACCAACGGCGTGGCCACCTTCTATAAAGATTGTAACTACGGCGGCTATGCGGTATCCCTGCCCGAAGGCAACTACCTCGTCACCGACCTGCAAGCCCGCGGCATTGTCAACGACGACATCTCGTCCCTGCGTGTACAAGCCGGCTACCAGGTAACCTTGTACCTGGATAACAACTACACCGGCACAACCGTCGTCAAGACAGCCGACGACGCCTGTCTCGTAGACGACAACTTTAACGACCTGACCAGCTCCGTTCGCATTGCACGCACCGCCGGTGCCAGCACGGTGATCGAAGCCGAAAGCTTTACGTCCATGTCGGGCGTCACCAACGAGGCTTGCTCGGAAGGCGGCCAGAGCGTTGGCTATATCGAAACGGGCGACTGGATGGCCTACAGCGGCATCTCCTTCCCTACCGCCGGCACCTATACCATCGAGTATCGTGTAGCGAGCGAGTCGACCGGAGGACAACTTTCCGTGGATATCAACGCGGGCGCCACTGTACTGGGCTACCGCGACATCCCCGCCACCGGCGGCTGGCAGAACTGGACCACCGTATCACACACGGTAACCGTACCGGCAGGCACCCATAGCCTGGGCCTCTACGCACAAAGCGGCGGATGGAACATCAACTGGATCCGCATCACGGCCGCCGGCGCTGCTCCCGCACCGACGTTCGCAGCGACGGCACCGTCAGGCACCTCCGCAGCCGTCGAATTATCGTCCGTGCAAGTATACCCCAACCCGGTACGCAACGTCCTGACCGTAACGGCATGGGATGGCGGCGACCAGGGCAAAGCCCGCATCATAGACCAAAACGGTAAAACGACTGAGCTGCAGCTCCAGAACAATTCCGCCGACGTGTCGGCACTAAAACCGGGGCTGTACATCCTCCAGCTACAAAACGGCGCAAAACGCGAAGTGAAGAAGTTCATTAAAGAATAGCCCCTAAACCCTGCCTGCCTGCCAAAAAGCAGGCAGGCTCCCTACTAACAACAACCAGCCGCTCTGCTTGTATCCTGGCTCCCTTCGATTGCTCCCTCATTCGATGCCAGGACGCAAGAGGGCGTTGGTATTTCTTCGCGCTCGCGCGCACACCCACACTGATTCATGCAATTCATCATTCTGCGGAGAAAACATACCTCATCCCTACGCCCGACCCGAAAACGCCTGTTTTCAGCCCTATCTTTCCCGGCATGAACCAACCGTCTAAAATTGCTTTCTTCTGGGTGCTTATGGGCATGTGCTATGTGCTGCACGGGTACTATGAGCTAACCGCCATCCGCTACGGTGCCCCGATCCTGTTGCCCGGCCATACCGCCGGGGGCATACCGATCAATCTGCATGTCATGCGCATCGTGCTGGAGATCGGATCGCTGTTGATTGGTACGCTCACCGTGTTGAGCTTCAACCGGCCGTTTCAGTGGTTCTCGTTTGTGTGGGCAATCTTCCTGTGCCTGTTAAACGGCGCCCACCTGGCGATGACCGTAGCCCGCAACTACACCGACTACACCCAGCTAGCCCTCCTGACCTTCATCTTCTTCGTCAACGTGCTGCTCGTACTGGAGCTGCGCGTCTCGAAAGGTCAACCTTAAGCCGCGACAGCTTTCTTTAACATTACTTGACCACCATGCCATGGCTCCACAAATCCTCCCACGGGTAAAACTGAAACGTTTTATCATCACTCATCGCCACAAACATACCCTGCGGAAATCCCGGCAACGCTACGCTGGTCACATCACTGCCATCGCTTTCCACCGTGGATGTATTGACGATCCGCAGTAATGGATGCGCGTGTGGGCTGGAGGCTGTGCCTTCGCGTGGAAAGATCTGAAACCGATGCGCTTGCTGATCCGACACGAGAATATACCCCTTGCCATCGGCTTGCTTATAGATTGAGATACCCTCGTGATTATCGGTAAAGCCCGTTGTCGCAAAGAGTGCCAGCTCCCGGGTGGTACTGTCGGGATGCGCGTAGTACTTGCGTATTCCGACGCCTTCGTCCGAACAGTATAGATAGCCCAATTCATTGTCGACGGCAATAGACTCAATCTCATTCTTCCCGCTATAAACCCCAACTTTCCGCACCAGCGTGCCTGTTACAACACCCTTACCGTTGTCTTCCAGCCGGTATTGCCAAAGATACGTGCCATTGGTCGGGCCCGTCTTGCGGCCTACGATCGCGTAGATCGCGCCGGTGGCGGGTTCGGTATACAGCGCAATGCCCATCGGCGCACGCAGAGAATCACCTGCAAAGACCGGGATGCCGCCACCATCCACTGCCTGCATGGCGGGGACGCTGAATACGCGAATCGAGTTGGTGTTGCGCTCCGTACACACGGCGATGTCCGTCTTTTGGCCCCCCACGGTCAGGCCATAGGCCACGTCGACGTTGTTCGGCCGGCGGATGCCGTGAACAGTCTTGCCCGGCACCTCGTGGCCTTGCAGGTCAAATACATAGAGTGCCCCGTCGCCCGTATCGCCGCCTTTGTCGGTACCGATGACCAGGCTTTGTGCCGGGTCGGCAGGGTTGATCCAGATGGCCGGGTCGTCGCTGTCGTGCCGCACGGAATCCGAGACGAAGATGGGCTTTACCACGGCCAGGGTATCGGCTTCAACGGGTGGGAGCGCCTTCTTGGGCTGGCACGCCAGCCCAAGAAAACAGATGTATAGGAATAGGTACTGTGTGTTATGATTCATAGTGTTATGGCTCCTGCAGGCTTAGTCTTTCTCAAACGTAAAAGTTACACCGTTATCATCGCGGAAAAGCTCTTCGCCTTCGGCAAAGTTATCTTCATCCACCAACGTAAAGAAACGAATCGAGAGCGTCTCGCCTTCGTCGTCGAGCGCGTACTCGGCTTCTGCCAGGAAGTCCAGTTCATCTTCCACGAGGCCGTTGTCGCCGAGGATGGGATGGCTGCCTTCGAACTCCAGCGCACCGTCTTCGGCGTCATACTCGGCTTCGATCTCGATCACCTTGTTTTCGGTTTCGGTCTCCGATTCGCCGTCTTCACAAGTAGTAACTTCTTCAGTCTCCGCCAGCGCCAGCACAAACTTCATTTCCTCAAACTCAAATTCCGCCGTGACCTTACCCGTGATGTCCGCAAATGAAAGCGCTTCCAGTTCCGGATTCACCGGACCAAACAACGCCTTAAACTGCTCGAACGCTTCTTCCGAGCCGATCTCCATTTCCCACTCACCCGCAACGTCGTTGTCCAGCACTTCATATTCGAATGCACGCGGCGAGCCAAGCAATACCACCTCGGTGGTCTTCAAATTCGAGAACACCACCGTAAAACCACCTTCGGTATCCTCCGCTCCCGGCAAGGTCAACACCACCTCAAACGACTCGGGCACAGTGCCCAGATCATCATCCGGTGCGATCGTGATCGTACCGCTCAGGCCATCCGCAGCGGCCGTAAACGCCAGCGCACGCACATAGGTGCAGTCGTCGAGCGCTACTTCGTATACCACCTTGTCTATCACGACGGCGCCTTCCATCGTGCCCTCCAGGTCTTCGATGGTGTAGTCCAATGTTATCGTAGTGGACGGCAGCGATGTGCCGGGCAGGTAGTCGGCGAACTTGATCTCGATGTCGTAGTCTTCGGCATCGGCCAGATCGGCGCCTTCTTCGGCGTCGAGCACGAGCTGCAGCGGGAAATTGTCATCGTGTGGGGTCTCTTCGAGCGAGTTGTCTACGCACGACGCAAGAATCAGTGTGAATGCGAGTGCGGAGAGCGTAGAGTAAAAATTATATTTTTTCATGATGAATGTCGTTGTGGATTATAAGTCGAATTTGACACCGGCACGTGTCCACCACGAGTAGAACTCACGTTGGATGTAGTGCGATTCGTTGCCCTGGTATACTTCGAACGGTTGATTCGTCAGGTTTAGAAACTCCGCAAAGAAGCGAATGCGCGGCGTGATCGTGACGGTCGCCGTGGCATCGAGCTGCAGTCGATCCCGTACATACAAATCTTCGCTGGCATCGCCGCCGATCTCGCTGATATACTCGCCATTGAAGTTCCCCGACACGCGCACGTTCACGCGGCCCAGCGCATACGCCAGCGACAGGTTGCCCATGTGGCGGGCCTGTCCCGGCAGACGAATCTCCTCTTCGTCCGCCGGATTCTCACGCGACTGAATCCGCGCGTTCGACGAGGTCATGGTATAATTCGCGTACACGCTCAACCCTTTCAGGATGCCCGGCAGGAACGTGAGGTTCTGCTGGTACGCCACTTCAAAGCCGAAGAGATCAGCGCTTTCGCCGTTCTGCGCTTGCGTCAGGCGGATCAGCTCTCCTTGCGAGCCCGGGTATACATTCGAGTCAAAGTTACGGCTGAAGATGAAGTCGCCGAGCTTTTTATAAAACACGCCACCCGACAGAATTCCCACCGAACCGAAGTATTTCTCCGCCAACACGTCGACGTTTGTCGCCGACACCGGCTTCAGTTTCGAATTGCCAATGGTGCCTTCGCCCTCATTGATATTGATCTCTTGCGCCGGAACGATGTCACTGAAATTCGGACGCGCATAGCTGCGCGTGATCGCGGCACGCAGGTTCAGGTCTTCGTTCAGCTTGTACTTCACGTGCAGTTGCGGCAGCAGGAAACCATAGTTGCGACCACCCTTTTCCGGAAGAATCTCTTCTTCGTTTACAACATTGAACGACGCATACGACACGTCTGTATACTCATACCGCACACCGCCCAACAGCATCAGCTTGTCGCGCTGAATACGCGTCATCACATACCCGGCATATACATCTTCACTGGCCGTATACGCTTCGGCGGCTTCCGTCGCCAGCTTGTCGTCTACCGACAGCTCGAAGTCCTGGCGGTTGTTGTTGAAGAAACGCACAAACTTTTCGGCATCCGCGTGCGGGTTCATGTTGTAGCGACTGTCCAGGAACTTCTTATTATAGTCGCCACCCGAATATTGATCGAGCGTCAGATCGTTCGCCCCCGTGTAACCAAAGACATTCTCCGTGATCGCGTACGACTTCTCTTTCAAACGCACCTTCCCGCCAAACTTGAGCAAACCATCGCCCGCGCCGGCGTTGTAGGGCACGCCGATGTTAAACTTCGCCGTCTTGTTGCGATCCTTAGCATAGCTATTGCCCATCGTTACTTCGTCAAACGCGTAGCGCGTGTTGTCGAGGTAAGCGTTGGTGCGCTGTGCGTTCGGTTGATCGTCGAGGGTGATCGTCGGGAAATCGGGGTCGCTGTCAAAGTCGATCGACAGTTGATCAACCTCGCCTACACTGCCCACTTCAATGTCGAACGGAGTGTCCTGAATGGCTTCGGAGAACGACGCTTCATAGTCGAGGTTGAAGCCGGTAAAGGTATGTTTGGCACCCAGGTTGTAACTGACGACGTATTGCTTTTCGAGGCGGTCTTTCGTCAGGCGCTCGATGGCGTTGTCCTCAAACGGCGAATCATCCGCGTTCGGCACAAAGATATAGCGGCCGCGTACCTCGCGATCGGTAAACCGGTTGTACAACGTGCGGAAGTACAGGCTGTGTTGTTCGTTCACTTTGTAGTCGATCGTGCTGCTCAGGCCAGTACGCGTGCGCGACAGGGCATAGTCCCGCAGCTCGAGGTCGTTGCCGTCGCGCTCCCAGTCTTCCGAGCCTCGCTCGGTGGCGTAATAGCTGCCGTTGAGCATGATGCCCAGCTTGTTGCCGAGAAAGCGGCGGCTCAGCTCCAGCGAGCCCTGGAAGTTCGTCTTCCCGCTGATGTTGTTATACCCCGCCAGCGCCGACGAGCTGATATTCAATTCCTCCGACTGCGCCGTACGCGTCACCAGGTTTACCGAGCCGCCAATGGCGTCGCCGTCCATATCGGGCGTGATCGCCTTGCTGACCTCAATCGACGCCAGTTGATCGGCCGGCACCGCATCCAGCGCTACATACCGCACACCCGCTTCCGGAGATGGGACCTGCTCACCGTTAATACTGATGTTGGTAAACTGCGGGGCCAGGCCCCGCACAAGCACATAGCGCCCTTCGCCCTGGTCACGTTCAATGTTTACGGCGGGAACACGCTGCAACGCTTCGGCTACGTTCGGGTCGGGAAAACGGCCGATCTGGTCGGCGCTCACGACGTTGCGAATGTTATCGGCTGTTTTCTGTTGGTTCAACGCGCGTTGTTGTCCTTGCAATACACCGGTAATGGTCACAAACTGCAACTGCGTAATATCGCTCACCATCTTGAAGTTTACCTCGATCGCACCATCCTCCGGCACCGTGACCATCTCCGAATACGTGCGGTACCCGATATAGGTCACTTCCACCTCCGCCTCACCGGCCGGCACACGCAACATAAACTCGCCGTTCACATCGGTGGTCGTACCGTTGCTGGTACCCTTTTGATACACGGTCGCACCGGGCAGCACCGTTTTCAGTTGGTCATCAAGCACGCGCCCACGCACCACGCCCACGCGGGCAACACGGGGTAACGCAATTGGCGCAGCCTTTACGAGCAGTTGCTCGTCGAGCTGTTTGATCTGAACATTTGCCTGCGCCGCGACAGCCTCCAGCAACACGCCGAGGTTTTGATACGGCCCATGCAACGTCAGCCGTCGCGCCAGGTCGATTCTGCGGCTGCTATAGGTGAAGGTAAAATCGGTACGGTCCTCGATGATCGTAAAAAGTTCTTTCAACGAAGTGTTCTTGACGTCCACCTGAATCCGAACCTGATAAATGTCCTGCGCCGCAGCCGCGTCGGCGGGCAACCCATGCAGGGTAAGCCACGACAACAGAAGCCCGGCCAATACCGGTCGCCACCTGCGGGGAGCCGCGTGTCGGAGTACTTGTAAACGTGTAGCCATAAAATTTTTGGTTAGGTATATAAGATTATTCACAGCCTTTTCCGGTTAAGGTTACTATATTGTTACGCAGGGTGTATTGAATGCCGATCGAGTACGCCATGGCCTTCAGCACTTTTTCCAGCGGTTGATTCGTGTAGCGTCCCGTGATGACACAGCGTCCCAGCGCGGCATTTTCCAATACCACGCGCACGCCATAGGCCGCCTGCAATTTCTTCGCGGCCTCTTCCAGCGACAGATCTTCAAAGACCACCACCCGCTGCATCCACGCGAGCGCCCGCACCAGGTCTGCTTTGCCTTCGCGCGCGGTATGGTCGTGTATGTCATAGACGAGCTGATCGTCAGGCAACAGGATATGCGCCTGACCACCATGGCGCACCTGTACCTTCCCCGTCGCCACACTCACGGTAATGGCATCTGCCAGGCTCCGTACGTTGAAGGACGTGCCCAATACCTGCGTGGTGAGTGCGCCGGTATGGATCATAAAAGGATGCGCTTCGTCGCGGGCAACTGAAAAGAATGCTTCTCCTTCTAAGTATACTTCCCGCGTAGCACCGGCAAACGAGGTGGGATAGCGAAGAAGTGAATTTGCGTTTAATGTCACGACTGTACCGTCAGCCAACGTAACAGCCTGCTGATCGCCTGTCGTGCGGCTAACACTATAAGCAACTTCCCGGGGCTGCGACGCGGAATGGAATGTATAGAAATAGATGCCCAAACCGGCGGCGATGAACAGCGCCAGTGAGGCCGCGAGCTTCCACCACGTGAGGGACATTGTACGCGCTTCGGAAGGCTCGGTCAGTGCCTGGTCGTAGGCGTCGATGCGACGATTGAGCTTCTCCAACGCGGGAGAAAGATGGAAAGCTTTATTATACGGAAGTTTTTGCTCCCACGCCGCCACCCATTCGTGAAACAACTGTTGGTGCCGTTCGTCGGCAGCGACCCAATCAAACAGGGCTTCCTGTTCGGCGGGCGTAGCTTCGCGCGCGAGGTAGCGGATAATGAGATGTTCAGGCACAGGACTTTCCATAGGCATAGAGGATCGATACTATACTCTGGAAGAGTGGATTTTGCAGGCGACCCCACTATGTCGGGATATTATGAAAACATTAAGCCTTTATTACCCGGAGTGTTTTTGTTCGTAGCTCCGGCGCGACTCTTATACAATGGCATCTGGCGCAAGTCTTCCGACCGAAGGGAGGGCGACTTGTGCCTACACCTGGTGCCAGTCTTCAGACTGGCATAGAGGTAACGTCGGAACCCGGGTAGCCGTTGCCATACAATACCCTCATTTTCCCAACCTATAACAGCGAAAACGCAGTAACAAAGTCCATAGCTACAAAGAAGAGTGCCAATCCATACTGCCGGATAGCCGCGCGCAACAAGCTCAGCGCTTTGACCAATTGGTTCTCCACGGTTTTTTCCGAGATGCCCAGGATCTCGCCGATCTCGCGATAGGTCAGGGCTTCCATCCGACTCATAAGAAAGATCTGGCGGCAGCGGGGTGGCAACATATCCACGGCTGCATCGATATGCTGGCGCAGCTCATCATAGGCCAGGCTGGTTTCGGGATCCCGCATGTCGGGCAGGGTTTCCGCCAGCCGGGCGTCATCGACATCTTCGAATTCCGGCGTGCGGGCGCGCAGGGCCGCGAGGGCCGCATGGCGCACGGACGTGTAGAGGTACGCCTTCAGATTTTTTTCAATGGAGAGCTCGTGGCGGCGGCGCCACAAATTAAAAAATACGTCGCAGACGGCCTCTTCTGCTTCCTCGGTGTGACGCAGGTAGGTGTAAGCAAAACCGCAAAGCTTCTGGTAATACTGCGCAAAAAGCGCGTTTAAGGCTACACGATCATCGGCTCGGATGCGTTGAAAAAGCGCAATATCGTGATCGGGGGATTGCACAGGCGGGTGATCGCAAAGGTCACATCCCATCGTACCGCCCCCAAGCTCAGCGTATTATGAAATCATCAATTTTTTCCGCGCGCGCTAGCCCCTATCTTCTTATTTTTGCGTCATGTCGCTTTTTACCGCTTCCCTCAATTCCGGCAGCAACGGAAACTGCTACTACGTAGGCAATGCCGAAGAAGCTGTGCTGATCGACGCCGGCATCTCCTGCCGCGAAGTGGAGCGCCGCATGACGCGCCTGGGCCTGACGATGCGCAGCGTAAAAGCGATCTTTATCTCACACGAACATTCCGACCACATCAACGGCGTACATAAATTGTCGGCCCGCTATCGCCTGCCCGTGTACGTCACACCGCGCACGTGCCGGGAAGGCCGCCTCACGCTGTCTGAAGACTGTGTTCAAACCTTCCAGGCCTTCACTCCCATCACCATCGGCAACCTTTCCATCACAGCCTTTCCGAAGCTGCACGATGCCTGCGATCCGCATAGCTTCATCGTGCGGTGCGGCGAAGTGACCGTGGGTGTCTTTACCGACCTGGGATTGCCCTGCGAACACCTCATTCATTATTTCCAGCAATGCCACGCCGCATTCCTGGAAGCCAACTACGACGAAGAAATGCTGGAGCGCGGGAGATATCCGTTTTTTCTAAAGAACCGCATCCGCGGTGGCCTCGGCCACCTCTCCAATACACAAGCACTGAAGTTGTTTACGGAATACCGGCCACCGTTTATGAGCCACTTGTTTTTGTCACACCTATCCAAAGACAACAACCGCCCCGAGCTCGTACACGACCTCTTTCGCCGCGAAGCAGGGGCCACGGAAATTGTCGTGGCCTCGCGTTACGTCGAGACGCCGGTATATCACATTACCAGCACCGCGACACATACAGCAGCCATGGCAGGATCAAACTATACTGTAAACAATGCACCGATCGTGGCGCGCATACCGCCACCGCCTGCTAAACCGAGCCAGCTGTCGCTTTTCTGACATTTTATCTGCTACGAGGTTTTGCGGTAATTTAGAATGGCCCACACGTTTAGTACCAGGGCGAAGGTGGCCACGATGGCAGCGGCTGGAAGTACATCTTGTACGGTACTGCCTTTGAGGATGATCATGCGCATGACGGCGATAAGGTGTGTCACGGGGCTGGCATACGCCACGGCCCGGGCCCACGTGGGCATGCTGTCCAGCGGGGTAAAGAGGCCACCCAGGAGGATAAAGATCATCATGAAAAAGAATGTGATGAGCATGGCTTGTTGCTGTGTCTCGCAATAGGTAGAGATGAGCAGGCCCAGGCCGAGAATGGCCAGTAGGTAGAGCGTTACGAATCCATAAAGCAGCGGTATGCTGCCCATCGGCACAATGCCGTATACCACGCGCGCGACCAATAGGCCCAGCGTAAAGACCACATTGCCCAGCACCCAGAAGGGCAACAGCTTGCCCAGGATAAAATAATGCTTTTTGATCGGCGACACGTTGATCTGCTCGATGGTGCCTACCTCCTTCTCCTGGACGATGTTCAGCGCGGATAAAAAGCCCCCGATCATGGTCACCAGCACCGCCAGGATACCCGGTACCATAAATACGCGGTAGTTGAGAAAGGGGTTATACCAATACACGGGCGCTACTTTCAAGATAGGGGCCGCCGGAAAACGTCCCGGCTGGATCCATTGCACACGGATAGCGTTGTTATAGGTTTGCAGAATCGTGGTAATATAGGCGGCGCCCAGGCCCGCTTTAACGCCGTTAATGGCATTGACGGCGAGCGACAGGGTTTGCTGCCCGTCGCGCACCAACACCCGCTCGAAGTGTGGCGGGATGGTCAACACCACATCCGCACGATCGGCTTCCAGGAGCGCCTGCGCGTCGCGATACGACGCGGTATACCCCGTGAGCCGAAAATACCCGGCGGCCGTCAGCTGCTGTGCAAGGCGTTGCGCCTCCGGAGAACGATCGTTGTCGACAATACAGAGGTTTATATTCTTCACCTCATAGTCGGCCGCCAGCGGCAGCACGATCAACTGAATGAGGGGCATGACAAGGACCACCGCCAGGATGGTACGGTTGCGGAAGATCTGTTTGAACTCCTTCTGGAGTAAGAAAAATAACATGCTCATGCTAAGCGAATGTTAAAGCGTTTGACACTGATGACCAACCAGCCAACGGTCATGCCCGCCAGGATGAGCGTTTCTTTCCACACGGCGGCAAAGCCGAGGCCTTTGATCATAATCGACTTCACAATGATATAATACCATTTTGCGGGTACGAAATTCGAGATCACCTGCAGTGGCATCGGCATATTCTCGATCGGGAACATAAAGCCACTAAACAGAATGGTCGGCAGCAACATGCCCATCAGCGAGATCAGCATGGCTACCTGCTGCGAGCTCGTCTGCACCGATATAAATATACCGAGCGATAAACACGTCGTGATAAACAGAACACTCTCTGCCAGGAGCAAGAACAAATTGCCCTGCACCGGCACGCCAAGCACCCACGTACTCAGCACCAGGATAGACCCCACGTTTACCAGCGACAACAGCAAGTACGGTACGGCCTTCGCCACGATCACCAGCACCGGCCGGAACGGCGATACCAACAGTACTTCCAGCGTACCCGTTTCTTTCTCCCGCACAATCGAGACCGCCGTCATCATGACACAAACCAGCATCAGCACCAGTGCCATGACACCCGGCACGTAATTCGGGGCGCCCTCCAGTTGCGGGTTATACAGCATGCGCGTTTCGACGCGAATACCGTACGGCAGCGCCTGGGCCCCGCGTTGCTCCGAGGCATGATCAGAGACGATGGCCGATACATAGTGCGCCAGCGTGCTGGCGGTGTTGGGATCGGACGCATCGGCAATGATTTGTACGGTTGCCTCCTGTCCGTGTTGCCACTGCTCGTAAAACCCGGCCGGAAAGACCACCGCCACCTTGACGTCGCCGCGCCGGAAAGAAGCTTCCAGTGCCTTCGGCGACAACGCCACCTGGTCCACTTCGAAATACCGGCTGGCATCCAACCGCGCGATCAGCGCCGCCGTGGCGACATCGCGACCGTGGTCGACCACCACCAGCCGGGCGTTCTTTACTTCATTGCTCAGCGCAAAACCAAAAATCAGAATCTGCATGACAGGCATGCCAAACAAGATCAACAACGTGCGGCGATCGCGCAGCACGTGTATAAATTCTTTCCGGATGAAAAGTGTCAGTTGTTGCATGACAATAGTAAGTTGCGTTATTCCCCCCGTTGCGCACCGCGCGCCAGGGTATAAAAAACATCGTCCATCGAGGCCGCCCCATACACCTCCTTGAGTCGGCGAGGCGTATCGAGCGCAGCGATCCGCCCATCCACCATGATCGAAACACGGTTACAATACTCCGCCTCGTCCATATAGTGGGTCGTGACAAACACCGTGATGCCCTGGCCGGCCGCGTTGTACAGCAAGTCCCAGAACTGACGCCGGGTAAACGGATCGACGCCCCCGGTAGGCTCGTCCAGAAATACGATCTTCGGATCGTGTAAGATTGCCACCGAAAAGGCCAGCTTCTGTTTCCATCCCAGCGGCAGCGACCCGACACGTTTGCCCGCCACATCTTCCAACCTCAGCCGTGTGAGCAACTGCTCCCGCTTCTCGCGCAACACAGGATGGCGCAGGCCATAGATACCGCCAAAAAACGTGATGTTCTCTGACACCGTCAGGTTTTCGTACAGCGAAAACTTCTGACTCATATACCCGATGTTTTGTTTGACGTCCTCCGGATGTTTGGCCACGTCAAACCCTGCTACCTGTGCATGTCCCGACGAAGGTGTGGACAACCCACAGAGCATCCGCATCGCAGTAGTCTTACCCGCCCCATTCGCCCCGAGAAAGCCAAAGATCTCTCCACGCGCCACGTCAAATGTGATCGCGTCGGTCGCCACAAAATCGCCAAACCGTTTGGTCAGCTTGTCGGCTTGTATGATCGGTTGCGCCATATCAGTTTCGTTTCATCAGGTCCATAAAACAATCTTCGATGGTGGCGTCCGTCGTTTGCACCGTAGCCTCCGGTAAGCCCGCACCGCGGAGATACTCCTGTAAAACACCTTCCCCCAGCATAGTCGTACCGGCAGCGTGCGCCCATTCGCCAAAAGCATAACTGCTGACAACGTCCGGGTGACCGGCAAGCCGCTGCAGCAAGGCCGGCATCGGCGCACCGCCGACAGCGTAGAGCGGGTGCGGATAGCCAGCACGTAAACCCTGCGGTGTGTCGACCGACAGGATGTGCCCTTGCTGGATCAAGGCGATCCGGTCGCAACGGGCCGCTTCGTCCATATAGGGCGTCGACACCAGGATGGTAATTCCCTCCGATCGCAGCCGCCCCAGCATATCCCAAAATTCCTTGCGCGACACCGGGTCGACCCCTGTCGTCGGCTCATCCAGGAAAAGCACCGTGGGCCGGTGGATCAACGCGCAGCACAACGCGAGCTTCTGTTTCATCCCCCCCGACAGTTTACCGGCACGCCGGTCCTTAAAGGGCTTGATCTGTTCGTACAGATCGCGAATCAATGAATAATTATCCGACACCCTGGCATGAAACACGCTCGCAAAGAAATGTAGGTTCTCTTCGACGGTTAAGTCTGTATACAACGAGAACTTCCCG
>JAESGK010000442.1_pt1 | contig 16575 bp, 13 predicted proteins | sample 9269681 | NCBI WGS metagenome assembly JAESGK01 (sample SAMN14515347, study PRJNA621673) | algae metagenome | isolation source: Timaviella obliquedivisa GSE-PSE-MK23-08B and co-occurring heterotrophs from... | place: USA: Grand Staircase Escalante National Monument, Utah | collected 2006-08-15
GAAACTTCAGAGCGAGTTCGTCGGTCGCCAGCAGCGCCGCCGCCCTCGTTGGTGAGCGGTTTATAGTCCCACCAATCCTTCATAGTCAACAGCCTTTCGCAAAAAAAATGACAGTTTTTTGACAAACCCTTGCGGCGTAAGGCTTTGCTGCATTGCGACAATCGGGATAACCCATTGTACGGAACCGAAAACACAATCCCGCCCTCACTTCTTCACAATTCGCGCTCTAATCAGCGTTTCGCACCTGCGTTCTGGCGGCTCTCTTCTTCTCTATGGCGCGCCTTATAGCGTGATGGGCCGTTCTGTTTGACTTGGAGGCGTGAAAGATGCACATCTTCGCACAACATGACCCGGACCATAATAAGAAACGGCGCGTAACCAGGGACCCCGCTCGATTGGCATGATCACGGACAAGACCATGATACGGTCGCTCGGCAACGAGCCGCCGATCCTTGCGGATGGACGCAAGGCCCCCGACCGGCGCGAGATTTCCCTGCGCTGGCTTTCGGGCACCTTCCTGACCGGCATTACCTCCAGCATCTTGATGGGCGTTGCGCTGTTTGCGGCGCTCGACGGGCGCCAGCAGCTGGCCATTCCCGCCGAAGCCTATGCGGCGATCGATCCGTCCACCCGCGGCTCGCAGCCGACCGCCGCTGCCAAGCGCGGCGACCGGATCTTGACCCCCAGCATCGTTGCCAAGCCGTCCGACCGTACCATCATGGAAGTCTCGACCATGACCCATGACGGCGAAAAGGAAGTGGTGCGCCGCCAGCCCTTCGCGCATGTGAAGATGACGCTGGCCGCCAACCACCAGCCGCCGGAAAACTACCCGTCCTTCGATCCGCTGGCGATCTTTTCCAGCGATGAGGCCGAGGCCGTGGCACCGGTCAGCCGCACCGGCACGATCTACGGCTCCGACGTCGAGTCCGAAGTGGCGCTGAAGACGGTGGATTTCCCTTTGAAGGGGTCGACCCTGAAATTCGCCCCCTCCCTGTCGATGGATGAGGTCGAGGAAAATGTCCGCACCAACGGTTCGGTCCTGACCGACGGCAATACCCAGCTTGCCTCGCTCTTCTATGTCGATCCGCGCCGCTTTGCGTCCGATGCCTCCAATCTCGACCTGATCCAGGGCCTGTCCGCAAGGGTCGTCGAGCAGAACATGACGGTCTCGGCCTTGGAGAACATTACCGACCAGAGTGCCGAATATGCCGACGACGTCATTCCGGTTCGCCGGGCGACGCCGATCGCCGCCGTCCTGATCAATGCCGGATACGGAAAGGCCCAGGCCGAGGACCTCGCCGGTTATCTGCGGCCGGCGCTTGGCGCGACCGACCTGCAGGACGGGGACGTACTGCGGATCGGGGTGATCCAAAAGGGCCAGAATGACGAGGCAAAGGTCGTGCGCGCCAGCGTCTATTCGCGCAGCACCCATGTCTTCACCATGGCGCTCGACGACAAGGGGCATTTCGTCAAGGGATACGAGCCGCCGCCGCTGGACGCGATCGCCACCGCCTTCGACGACAACGGTACGCCGTCGGTCGCAGCCGGCCGCGACCTGCCGCGCGTTTACGACGGCGTCTATCGCGCCGCCCTCTCCTACGGCATGAATTCGACGATGATCGCCCAGATCATCAAGCTTCTGGCCAGCAATGTCGATTTCCAGGCACAGTTGAAGCCGACCGATAGCCTCGAGGCCTTTTTCTCCGTCGCCGACGACAGCGGCAAGGCGACCGCCGATTCAGAACTGCTCTATGTCAACGCCAAGTTCGGCGATGCCGAAACACGTTTCTACCGGTTCCAGGATCCCGACGACAATTCGATCGATTATTACAACGAGCAGGGCAAGAGCATCCGCCAGTTCCTGCTGCGCAATCCGGTTCCGAACGGCACGTTCCGCTCTGGCTTTGGCATGCGCCGCCATCCGATCCTCGGCTTTTCGCGCATGCATACCGGTGTCGACTGGTCGGCGCCGCGCGGCACGCCGATCATCGCGGCCGGCAACGGCATCGTTGAAAAGGCCGGCTGGGATTCGGGCGGTTACGGCAACCAGACCCTGATCCGCCACGCCAATGGCTATGTCTCGTCCTACAATCACCAGAGCGCCATCGCCAAGGGCATGACCCCCGGCACCAAGGTGGTCCAGGGCCAGGTGATCGGCTGGGTCGGCACCACCGGCCTGTCGACCGGACCGCATCTGCATTACGAACTGATCGTCAACGGCAACCGCGTCGATCCCTTGCGCATCCGCCTGCCCGGCGGCAAGTCGCTGGACGGCGAGATGCTTGCCCGGTTCGAGAAGGAACGTACCCGCATCGACGAACTGCTCGCCAAGGACAGCGGCAGCTCGGAACTGGCGGCGGCACAGTAGGTTGCCACCGCCTTTGCGCGGGGCCGGCTCTACCGCTTGCGGTAGAGGATCATGCCACCGTGATAGAGAACACCGTCGATGAAATCGCCATCGGCTGTAAATCCGGTGTCGTCCCAATATTCTATGTGATCGCCGGTTACCTCGTAGCGACCCTGGTAGGCGCTCTCGCGCGTGCCGCGCGCCTCGGCATAGCGGCCGTTGGCGAGAAGTTCGTGGCGGACCCTGCCGTCCTTGGTCACCCAAAGCCCGACATAGGGATGCGGTTCATTCGGTCTGTTCATCATCTTGTCCTTGTTCTGGGCCAGTGCGGCGTTTTGGGCCAGATCGGCGGCGGCGAGCGCCACCGCTATCGATAAGACTGCGACTATCCTGACCATCAGTGCGCCGTCCGCGTCGGGCGCACGACGATCTCGTTGACATCGACATCATGGGGCTGCTCGATCGCGAAGCGCACGGCCCGCCCGATTGCATCGGGCTGCAGGGCGATGGCGCGATAGGTTTTCATTGCTTCGGCGGCGCCCGGATCCGTAATCGTCCCGGCCAGTTCACTCTCGACGACGCCCGGATGGATGCAGGTGACGCGAATGTCTTCCCGCTCCTGCCGTAGGCCATCGGAAATCGCCCGCACCGCAAACTTGGTGGCGCAATAGACCGCAGCGGTCGGCACCACGCCGAGCGCTCCGATCGAGGCGATGTTAATGACATGGCCCGAACCCCGCCCGATCATTTCCGGCAGAACGGCGGCAATGCCGTGCAACACGCCCTTGATATTGACATCGATCATGCGGTCCCATTCGTCGACCTTCATCGCGGCCATCATGGACAGCGGCATGACCCCGGCATTGTTGACGATGACATCCACCTTGCCGAAGGCGGCGCGGGCGGCATCGGCAAAGGCCGCAACATCCGCGCGGTCGGTCACGTCGAGCCGACGCGTTTCGACCGTGCCGCCGGCCGCGCGAATTTCCCCGGCCAGACTGTCCAGCCGGTCGGTGCGCCGTGCGCCAAGCATCAGCTTGTAGCCGGGCCTGCCGATTTCGCGTGCGATTGCCGCGCCGATGCCGCTGGATGCGCCGGTGATGAGGACTGTTTTTTCGTCTGGCATGATTGTTCCTTTCTGTTTCAAGCATTGTGCTTGCATGAAAGGTAAGCGCAGATCATTGTCGTGATAAGCCGACTATTTGTGATTTTAATGGAAAGGAATGCTAACCAATGCAGCCGGACCTGAATGCCCTCTCGGTCTTTGCCATCGTCGCCGAAGAGCGCAGCTTTCGCGCTGCGGCCGACCGGTTGGGCGTCACCCGGTCCGCTGTCAGCCAGACGATTTCGAAGCTGGAGGAGACGCTTGGCATACTTCTGGTGCGCCGAACGACCCGCAGCGTAAGCCTCACCGAGGAAGGACGCCGGCTGTGCGACGACATCGGCCCCGCGATAGCCGATCTTTCCACCGCCCTTTCGACGCTCGCCGACATGGGCGGTCGCCCCCGGGGCCAGTTGCGGCTCGCCGTCTCTTCGATCGCCGAGGATTTTCTGTCGGGAGAACTCCTTGCGACCTTTGCCGAAGCCAATCCCGATGTGCAGATCGACATCACCGTGACGGATGGGGAATTCGACATCGTCGCCGAGGGGTATGACGCCGGGGTCCGGCTCGGTGAGGTGATCGCTTTGGATATGATCGCTGTGCCCGTGTCCGGGCCGCAAAGACAACTCGCGGTCTGTGCCCCGGCCTATTTGGAAAAAGTTGCGCCACCCGCACATCCTCGCGATCTCGTTGGACATCGCTGTATCGGCTGGCGTCCTGGACCGGGAATTGCACCCTATCGCTGGGAGTTCACGCAGGACGGAAAGGACTTCAGTGTGGCCGTTGACCCGGAATTCACCACCAACGATATGGGCCTGATGATCCGCCTCGCCCTTGCCGGCGCGGGCATCACCTTCGGGATGGAAGACACGTTCCGCGCCTCGATCAAGAAGGGCGCGCTCGTGCCCCTGCTTGGAGATTACAGCCCCCCGTTCGCCGGTTTCTATCTTTATTATCCCAATCGCCGCAATCTGGCACCAAAGCTCCGAACCCTGCTGGATTGGGTGAAGCGAGCGCGGTCGCAAGCCACACCCTGAAAACGCGAAAAGCCTCCCCGGAGCAACCGGAGAGGCTTGTTTCTTCAAATGGCCGGCATCATCAGGCCGCAGCCTTCTCCGCTCCGTCCCTGAGCTTGAAGTTCAGCCGATCCGAGCCTGAAAACGCCTTGATCGTCGAACCGTCCGGGAAATTGCCCTGGAGGATCTGCTCGGCGAGCGGGTCCTGGACGTATTTCTGGATGGCCCGCTTCAAGGGACGCGCGCCATAGGCCGGATCGTAGCCCTTGTCGGCGAGGAAGGCGCGGGCCTCATCGTCGAGTTCGAGCGTGATCTTGCGATCGGCCAGCAGCTGCTTGAGGCGCGACAGCTGGATATCGACGATCGCGCCCATCTCGCCGCGCTTCAGGCGGTGGAACAGGATGATCTCGTCGACCCGGTTGAGGAATTCGGGGCGGAAATGCCCGCGCACGACGTCCATCACCTGATCGCGCACCATGTCGCTGTCATCGTTCTCGCCGAGCCCGACGAGATACTCCGCGCCGAGATTGGAGGTCATGATGATCATCGTGTTGCGGAAATCGACGGTGCGGCCCTGGCCATCGGTCAGGCGGCCGTCGTCGAGAACCTGCAACAGCACGTTGAAGACATCCGGATGCGCCTTTTCGATCTCGTCGAACAGCACCACCTGATAGGGCTTGCGCCGCACCGCTTCGGTCAGAGCGCCGCCTTCCTCGTAGCCGACATAGCCCGGAGGGGCACCGATCAGCCGCGAGACGGAGTGCTTCTCCATGTACTCGGACATATCCATGCGCACCAATGCCGTATCGTCATCGAACAGGAAGCGCGCCAAGGCCTTGGTCAGTTCGGTCTTGCCGACACCGGTGGGGCCGAGGAAGATAAACGAACCGATCGGACGGTTTGGATCCTGCAGGCCTGCCCGCGACCGGCGAACCGCGCGCGAAACGGCCTGAACCGCATCGCCCTGGCCGACCACCCATTGCGACAGCTCGTCTTCCATGCGCAACAGCTTGTCGCGCTGGCCTTCGAGCATTTTTTCCACCGGAATGCCGGTCCAGCGGGACACGACATGGGCGATGTTGTCGGGCGTCACGACTTCCTGAACCATCGGGTCAAGCGCCGACGAATCCTGGCTTTCCGAGGCTTCGAGTTCCTTTTCAAGCTTCGGGATCACCCCATAGGCAAGCTCCCCTGCCCGCTGGAATTCGCCCTTGCGCTGGGCTGCCGCCAACTCGTTGCGGGCCTCTTCCAGCTGCTTCTTGAGGTCAGCAGCCAGACCGAGCTTCGATTTTTCCGCCTGCCAGCGCGCCGTCAGCGCATCGGCCTGCTCCTCGAAACCGGTCAAGTCGAGTTCCAGCTTTTCCAGCCGGTCCTTGGAGGCGCGATCGGTTTCCTTCTTCAAGGCCTCACGCTCGATTTTCAGCTGCATGATGCGCCGGTCGAGTTCGTCCAGCTCTTCCGGCTTGGAATCCACCTGCATGCGCAGCCGCGAAGCGGCTTCGTCCATCAGGTCGATCGCCTTGTCCGGCAAAAACCGGTCGGTAATGTAGCGGTTGGACAAGGTCGCAGCCGCAACCAGGGCCGAATCCGAGATCCGCACCTTGTGATGCTGTTCGTATTTTTCCTTCAGACCGCGCAGGATCGAGATCGTGTCCTCGACATTCGGCTCGTTGACCATCACCGGCTGGAACCGGCGGGCAAGGGCTGCATCCTTTTCCACATGCTTGCGGTATTCGTCGAGCGTGGTTGCGCCGACGCAATGCAGCTCGCCGCGCGCAAGAGCCGGCTTCAGGAGATTGGACGCATCCATCGCCCCGTCCGCCTTGCCGGCACCCACCAGCGTGTGCATCTCGTCGATGAACAGGATGATTTCGCCGGCTTCCGCCTGGACTTCCGAAAGAATGGCCTTCAGCCGCTCTTCGAATTCGCCGCGGAATTTCGCGCCGGCGATCAGCGAACCCATGTCGAGCGCCATCAGCTTCTTGTCCTTGAGGCTTTCCGGCACATCACCATTGATGATGCGCAAGGCCAGGCCTTCGGCGATCGCCGTCTTGCCGACGCCGGGTTCACCGATCAGAACCGGGTTGTTCTTGGTGCGGCGCGACAGGACCTGGATCGTGCGGCGGATTTCATCGTCGCGGCCGATCACCGGGTCGAGCTTGCCGTCGCGGGCATCGGCCGTCAGGTCGCGCGCATATTTCTTCAGCGCGTCAAAACCCGCCTCGGCATTGGCGCCATCGGCGGTGCGGCCCTTGCGGATGTCGTTGATCACCTGATTGAGCTTGGACGCCGTCAGCCCTGCCTTCGACAGGATACCTGACGTGGCAGCCGAGGTCTCGATGATCAGTGCCTGCAGCAGCCGTTCAACGGTGACGAAGCTGTCGCCGGCCTTCTTGGCGGCCTCTTCGGCCGTAGTGAAGACCTTGGCAAGCGGCTGCGAAAGCGAGATCGAACCATTGCCGCCCGAGACTTTCGGCAGCTTGGCAATCGCGCTGTCATTGGCAAGTTTTGCATCCTTGGCGCTGGCGCCGGCCCGCTCGATCAGCGATGCCGCCATGCCCTGGTCGTCATCGAGCAGGACTTTCAGCACATGTTCGGGAACGAATTGCGGATGACCCTGTGCCAGCGCATAGGTCTGAGCCGATTGCAGAAAACCGCGCACACGCTCGGAGTATTTTTCAATATTCATACGTCAACCTCCGGTAATCGGTCAGCCCAGTCCTGGCACTGCCGACAGTTGGAATGAGGCCCCCTGAAAAGGCAAGCCCGCGTCTCGCCGTTCCGCCGCATGATGAAGCGGCCACGGCAACTTGAGAGGAATATGGGGCCGGGATTTTCGAAATTAAAGAGCTGAAGCGGCCCGATCGCCGATTTCGCTCAAAGCTTCGCAACGCTGCGGCTCTCAGCCGGTTCTCGAGGCTGCGGATCATTTCCGGCGCAAGTGTCCGATGGTGGTCGGACCCGGACAAGCGGTGGACAGCGGTCCGCATTTTCACGGCTCAACAAAAAACCCGGCTGCAAAGAGCAAACCGGGTTCTTCAACATCGTCTTGCAAACGCTGCCTTCCGGCAGATTTTGCGGATTATTCCGTCGTGACGGGTTCCAGGGCCGGCGTATCGCCGCCCTGATCGCCACCGGCCTCGCCGGCTGCAGCAGCCTCGTCGCCACCGGCTTCGCCGCGGCGCGGCTGGCGGCGCGGACGGGGAGCGGTGCGGCGGCGCGTCGGAGCGCGGCCGGTCGGCGCCTCCTCTTCCAGCGAAACCTCAACCGGCGTGCCTTCGATCACCGGCTGCGGGCCGGAACCGTCGATGACGGGCTGCGGAGCAAGGTCGGGACGCACTTGTGCCTGCTCGGTGCGTTCGGGACGCGGCGGGCGCGGACGATCCTGCCGCTGCTGGCGCTCCTGGCGCGGACGTTCCTGGTCGGGCTGGCGCTGGCGGTCCTGCTGTTCGGGCTGCGCCTGCTGGCGTTCGCCGTCCGGCTGCTGGCGCTGCTGACGCTGCTGGCGCTCTGACTGCTGGTGATGGCGCTCCTGCTCGACCTGCTGGTCCTGACCGACGGAATTCTCGTCGTTGTCATTTCCATCCATATCGTCGTCGCGCTCGTTGCCGTCGCGATCCTGGAATTCGTTGCGATCGTTGTAGTCGCTGCGATCATCACGCTGGAAGCGTTCCTGCATCTGCGCCTGTGCGGCCGCGATGATGCGGTTGTAATGCTCGGCGTGCTGCAGATAGTTTTCAGCCACCACACGGTCGCCCGAGCTCTGCGCGTCACGGGCGAGCGTCGAGTATTTCTCGGCGATGTGCTGGGCGGTACCGCGAATCTTCACGTCCGGGCCGGAGCTGTCATAGGTCCGGGTGAGCGGGTTCGAGCCCTTCCGGTTATGATTGTTGTTGTTACCACCGCCACTGTTGTTGTTGCTGCTGGTATTGTTGTTGTTACGCCCACGGCCGCGCTTGTTCTGCTGTCCTGGCCTCATCGTTCACTCACCTGGATTCTCTTTGATATTGATGATCTTGTGGCGTCGCGGCTTGCCAGGAATTCCGTCTCGACGGATTCCGTATCAAGCAGACACGCGCCGCGACCCAACCGTCTCTTGACGGTACCGTCGCTGGTTAAAGTCAAATTAACAGGTACCCGCACCAGGCACTGTCGAACCTTAGCAACTCTTTTGTGAGAGCAATCCCTGCGGCAAGGTCTGACCGGAACTAATCTCTGATCTTTGACCTTCTGCCCAGTGCGTAGCGGCAACCTAGCCCGCTTCCCGTGTGATTCCAAGCCTTTTCTTCACGGTTTCGAAAAAGAACATTGCAATATAAGCCGGTTTGTAGGGGCTAGCGGCCGAAAGCGAACAGGATGGCGCGGTCGTTTCCGCCAAGGTCCTTCACCCGGTCGATCACCCGGAAGCCCTCGTCTTCGAAAAGCTCGCCAACCACTTGCAGCTGGTCGTAACCGATCTCGACGCCGACAATGCCGTCCTCTGCCAGATGCCGCGCGGCATGGGCAGCGATGGTGCGATAGGCATCGAGCCCGTCCGCCCCGCCATCGAGCGCCAGGGCCGGATCATGATCGCGCACTTCAGGCGCCAGCGATGAAACCACCTCAGTGCGTATATAAGGCGGATTTGACACGATGATGTCGAACTTGCCGACAATCCCGGCAAACCAGTCGCTTTCCACGCCGGCAAAGCGGCCGCTCAGACCATTGCGCTCGGCATTGGCCTTCGCCATCGCGACGGCACCGGCCGACAGGTCGGATCCGACCCCTGTTGCGTCCGGCACGGCACTGAGCAGTGCGAGGCAGATCGCGCCCGTGCCGGTGCCAAGATCGATGAGATGGCATGAGCCCTTTTGCGCCACGAATGCCTGCGCGAAGGGAATGAGCCCCTCGACGATCATCTCCGAATCCGGCCGCGGCTCCAGCGTCTCGGGAGACATGCCGAGCGTCAGACCGAAGAATTCCCGTTGTCCGAGGATACGGTGAACCGGCTCGTGCGCCGCCCGCCGTTCAATCGCCGCGCGGACCCGTAGCGCATCCTTTTCCGAAACGATCTCCTCGCCGCGCGTCATGAACGCCACCGCCGACAGGTCGAGCAGGCCGGAAATCAGCACGCGCGCATCAAGCGCCGCTTCGCCGATATGGGCCTGCAGAAACCGCGCCCGTGCCTCGGCAAACAGGCTGTCGAGCGTATCGGTCATCCCTTGACCTCACCCAGCTGCGCCAGCTGATCGGCCTGGTAGTCGGCGAGCAGCGCATCGACCACCTCGTCGATCTCGCCCATCATCATCCGGTCGATCTTGTAGAGCGTCAGGTTGATGCGGTGATCGGTGACGCGCCCCTGCGGAAAGTTATAGGTGCGGATACGCTCGGAGCGGTCGCCCGAACCGACCTGGCTCTTGCGCGAGGCGGAGCGTTCACTGTCGGCCTTCTGCCGCTCCATGTCATAGAGCCGCGAGCGCAGCACCTGCATCGCCTTGGCGCGGTTCTGGTGCTGAGATTTTTCCGAACTGGTGACGACGATGCCGGACGGCATATGGGTGATGCGAACCGCCGAATCCGTCGTGTTGACGTGCTGGCCGCCGGCACCCGACGAGCGCATCGTATCGATGCGGATGTCCTCGTTGCGGATTTCGATATCGATATCTTCGGCTTCCGGCAGAACGGCGACGGTCGCCGCCGACGTATGAATGCGCCCCTGCGTTTCCGTGTCGGGCACGCGCTGCACCCGGTGCACGCCGGATTCGAATTTCAGCTTGGAAAACACCCCGCGCCCGGTCACCGTCGCAATGATTTCCTTGTAGCCGCCGGCGTCTCCGTCGCTGGCCGAAAGCACCTCGACTTTCCAGCCCTTGCCGGCCGCATAGCGCTCGTACATCCGGAAGAGATCGCCGGCAAAAAGCGCCGCTTCCGAGCCGCCGGTGCCGGCGCGGATTTCCAGAATGGCGCTCTTCTCGTCGGCCGCATCCTTCGGCAAAAGCAGGATCTGCATCTCCTGCTCGAGCGTTTCGATCCGCGCCTCGATGTCAGGCTTTTCCATGTCCGCCAGGTCGCGCATCTCGCGGTCGGTATCCTTGGCGGTCAAAAGCGTGTTGACATCGGCAAGCTCGCCCTGCGCCTTCTCGTACAGCCTGATCTTCGTCACCACCGGCTGCAGCTCGGAATATTCCGATGCCAGCTTCACATAGACATCCGCCGCCGGCCCCTCGGCCATGCGCGCCTCGATCTCGGAAAACCGCCGCTCCAGCTCGCGCATCTTTTCAACAGGTAAGGTTGCCAATGTGTACTCCGTGAGGACAGTTGCGAAACGCGCGCCAGTCCGATTCAATTGAGGTTGAGGAGAGTTTACCCCCCTCTGTCACTGCGTGACATCTCCCCCACAAGGATGGGGATCATTCATTTTCCTTATTTCGTAAGGAGCGCAGAAGTATTTGCGGCCAATCTCCCCCCTTGCGGGGGAGATGTCGGCGTCGCCGACAGAGGGGGGTGCGAGCCGCAGCCTCCGAACTTCCCCTACAGCGGAACCCCATTCTCCGCCGCAAAGGCCACCAGCATTTCGCGCACCGATGTCTGGCTCTTCTTGTCGTCCAGCGCCGCGTGCAGCATGGACGACAGCTTGTCGATATCGAGCGCCAGAAGCATCGCCTTGACCGGCCCGACCGCCGTCGGCGACATCGAGACGGAGCGGTAGCCGATGCCGAGCAGCGCCATGGCCGACAGCGGCTTGCTCGCCATCTCGCCGCACAGCGTCACCGAAGTCTCGTTGCGGTCGCCCGCCCGGACGATATCGCGCAGGATGCGCAGGAACGGCCGGCCGAGAACGTCGAACCGGTCGGAAACCCGCGCATTGCCGCGATCAACCGCCATGGCGAACTGGAACAGATCATTGGAACCGACGGAGACGAAATCGACCTCGTCCATCAGCTCGTCCAGCTGCCAGAGCAGCGCGGGCACTTCCAGCATGGCGCCGAATTGCAGCTTGCGCGGCAATTGCTCGCCGACCTTCGATTGCCGCTGGATTTCCTTCTGCAGCAGCTCGCGCACCGTGCGCAGCTCGGAGACTTCCGTCACCATCGGCAGCATGATGCGCAGTTCCTGGCCAGCCGAGGCCCGCAGCATGGCGCGCAACTGCGTGCGGAGCAGACCGGGCCGGTCCAGCGACAGGCGGATCGCCCGCCAGCCGAGCGCCGGGTTTTCCTCTTCCGCCGCGCGGAAATAGGGCACCACCTTGTCGCCGCCGATATCCAACGTGCGGAACGTCACCGGCTTTCCCGCCGCCTGCTTCATGACGTTGCGGTAGAACAGCTCCTGTTCTTCCATCTTCGGCATGGTCGAGGCGATCATGAACTGCAGCTCGGTGCGGAACAGGCCGATGCCCTCGGCGCCGGATTCCGACAGCTGCGGCAGATCGACCAGAAGGCCGGCATTCATCTGCAGCTTGATCCGCTTGCCGTCCTTGGTCACCGGCTCGACAAGCCGCAATGCCTTGAACTGCTCCTGGCGGCGGGCGCGCAGCCGCACCTTTTCCTCGTAAGCCCGCTGCAGATCGGCCATGGGCCGCAAATGCACCTTGGCATCGTCGCCATCGACGATGATCGCGTCGCCATTTTCCGCCAGCGCCACGACGCCCGCCGCCTGGCCGACGACCGAGATGCCCATGGCCCGCGCGACGATCACCACATGGCTCGTCACCGCGCCGTCTTCGAGCACGAGGCCGCGGACGTTTTCACGCGGATAATCCAGAAGTTCGGCCGCCCCCATGGCGCGTGCGACAACAATTGCATCGGTCGGGAAATCCGTTGCCGACATCTTGGCACCATAGCCGGTCAGTTGCCTCAGCAGCCGGTTGGCGAGATCGTCGAAATCATGCATGCGCTCGCGCAGGTACGGATCCGTCAGCCGGATCATCCGCGCCTTGGTCTCGCTCTGCACCCGCTCGACCGCCGCTTCCGCCGTCAACCCGTTGCGGATCGCCTCTTCAAGCTTTCTCACCCAGCCGCGGTCATGCGCAAACATCCGGTAGGCTTCCAGAACCGCGCGGTGTTCGCCTTCCATGGACACGTCACGGCGCGACAGCATGTCGTCGATCGAGATGCGAAGCGACCCCAGCGCTTCCGCCAGCCGGCCGAGTTCATGATCGGTATCGTCGTTCAAAAGATTGGTAACGACGATGCGCGGCTCGTGCAGCACGACGTAACCGAGACCGATGCCGTCGTTGAAGCTCGAGCCGTCGATCGTCACCGGCCGCGACAGATCCAGTTCCAGTCCCGGCCGGGTGATCTTTTTCAACTCCCCGGTGGCCACCATTTCGGCCAGCACCATCGCCGTGGTTTCCATCGCCTCGACCTCGTCGTCGCGATAGGTGCGGCTCGCCTTGTTCTGCACGACGAGAACGCCGAGCGAACGGCCGGTGCGCAGGATCGGCACGCCGAGGAAGGAATGATAGATTTCCTCGCCGGTCTCCGGCAGGTAGGTGAAGGCCGGATGCGCCTGCGCGTCGGAAAGATTGAGCGGCCGGGCGGAGGCCGCGATGGTGCCGACAAGGCCCTGCCCCATCTGCAATTGCGCCAGATGCACGGCGCCCTTGTTCAGACCTTCGGTGGCGTAGAGTTCGAGCACGCCGTCGGAGCGCAGCACATAGACCGAACACACTTCTGCGACCATGTTCTGCGCAATCTGGCGAACAATCTGGTCAAGGCGATCCTGCGGCTCGAGCGGTTCCGCCATCAGTTCGCGCAACCGCTTGAGGAGGACGCGCGGACCCGCAGAGAGGTCTCTCATCGCACAACGTCTCCCGAATGAAAGTCAACAATGGCAGGCGGCAATTTGTTCCGGCCCACTGGGCCCGAAACGTCGTCGACGCCGCTGCCTTAACTCTTATCGAGACCGTAGACGGAATGCAAAGTGCGAACGGCCAATTCGGCATAAGCACCGTCGATCAGGATGGAAATCTTGATTTCCGAGGTGGTGATCGCCTTGATGTTGATGCCTTTTTCGGCAAGTGCGCGGAAAGCGGATGCGGCCACGCCCGCATGGCTGCGCATGCCGATGCCGATGACCGAGACTTTCACCAGGCCTGATTCGTTCTGGATGACGTCGAAGCCGATCTTGTCCTTCGAATCGTTCAGCACCTTCAGGGCCTTGTCGACGTCGGTGGAGGGCACCGTGAACGTCATGTCGGTCTTGGAACCGTCTTCGGAAATGTTCTGGACGATCATGTCGACATTGATATGGGCTTCGGCCAGCGGGCCGAAAATGGCGGCCGAAACGCCGGGCCGGTCGGAGAGCCGCCGGAGCGAAATCTGCGCTTCATCCTTGGCATAGGCGATGCCGGTGACGACTTCCTGTTCCAAAATCTCTTCCTCATCACAAATCAGCGTACCGGGGGGATTTAGGAAATCGCCCATGCCCGGCGCGTCGGGGTCTACGAAACTGGAGCGCACGAAGGTACGCACCTTGAATACCATGGCAAGCTCGACCGAGCGAACCTGCAGGACCTTGGCGCCGAGCGACGCCATTTCCAGCATTTCCTCGAACGCGATCTTCTTCAGGCGCTTGGCCTTCGGCTCGATGCGCGGGTCGGTGGTGTAGACGCCGTCGACGTCCGTATAGATATCGCAACGGTCGGCCTTGACCGCAGCGGCGATGGCGACGGCCGACGTATCGGAACCGCCGCGTCCAAGCGTCGCGATCCGGTTGTCGGGCCCAAGCCCCTGGAACCCGGCAATGACGGCCACCTGGCCTTCGCCGAAGCGGCGGATCAGGTCCGTGCCGTCGATCTCGAGGATACGCGCGGCACCATGGGCGTTGTCGGTCTTGATCGGAATCTGCCAGCCCTGCCAGGAGCGGGCGTTGATGCCGATATTCTGCAGAGCGATGGCCAGAAGACCCGAGGTCACCTGCTCGCCCGAGGCAACGACCGCATCATATTCGCGCGCATCATGCATCGGCGAGGCGTCGCGCGTCCAGGAAACCAGCTCGTTGGTCTTGCCCGACATCGCCGAAACCACCACCGCCACCTCGTGGCCGGCATCGACCTCGCGTTTCACATGGCGGGCCACATTCCTGATGCGATCCATATCCGCGACGGACGTGCCGCCGAATTTCATCACGATGCGTGCCATATGCCTCTACCGGTCGAAAATGCTGCGCGCAAACCCGCGCCCGTCTCGTCTCAAGTCGCCGGTCTCTTAGCGAAATTGGCGGCGGGGTGCAATGGCGGGAGAAGCATCAAAAGGTGCTGGATTTCGAAGCGGCGAAGCTCAAACGCGATCCAGAGTCGAAGATTGGCCACATCGCCATGGCGCTGGCGCGCCGGGGAGAGTCGAGCGAAAGCGGTCAGCTCTGGCGCGCGGTCGTCGCCCGCAACCTCGACGGGTTCGGCGCGTGGATCGCGTTACAGCGGACACGACTCGACGGGCTGTGGCAGAGGCTCGAAAGGGCGATGGTAAGGTCGGAGGAAAGAGGCGGAGAAGACCACCAAGATGGAGTGGGACAGACGCGGGCCGAACAGTCGGGGTTCACACCCGAGCAGCGTCACAAGCTGCTCGGCGGGAATCGAAGTCCGGCAGGAAAAGAGCGAACCGGAAAGGATGAACGGGACAGGTGATGGGGCTAAAACACCAGATTGCCGATGAGCCATTAATCCGTCTTTGCGAAGAAATGAATTTCCATAAGAACGGGTTCATGATCACCGTTGAAAAAATATAGTTCGGAATTTGTTTTCAGAATCAGTCTTTTAACGACTTCAGAGCCATCTTTTGTATCGAATTCCTCGTAGGGTAATTTCAGCAAATCTAAGGCTGCCTTAGCCGTGGAAAGCGGCAGGCCAGGCTCGAATTTTCCTACATCTACCTTTGTATGTCGAGCCAACCGAATCCGCGTTGCCTTTGGTATGGGTTTATCGTCGGCCGTCTCCCAAAGTTCTATCCATATACGTTCTATTTCGACCCGATTGGCTTGGGTGCGCAAATTAATTTCGAAATCCCTATACCCGAGCTGGCAGATAAACTCATCTTCAATCCCAAAATCCCATCTATCAGGGACGCCGAGGAATCTTCCTATAGTCTCTAATTTGCTACCCGGAGACAGAGGAGTGGTGAAATTGCCCTGAAGCATCGCGTTAATTGAAATCAAGGTCATGTTTTGGCTTCTGCTGGTTATTACTTACACGATCACTATCGTTGATATTACTACCGCCTATATTTTTGTCTTGACGGCTGTCCTTATGCTCGGGTTTTTTGCCTGAAATTGCATCTTGAAGCTCTTGCAGTTCACGCTTTCTTTTTTTCATGTCCTTTCAAAGTGCCCAGATGATTTTGGGCATTTTTTACCTGATCAAGCAGCTTCTGCATGCCCTTGTCCGTGCCCAGAGTAGGCTTTAAAGAGTCAGCTGCTTCGTCGAAGCTCTTGCCAGGCACCGCTCCACCGACCGGTTCAAAATCAATCCCCCCTTTTGGCGCAGGTCTGATGCCGACTTCAACTTGGTTACCCTTCTTATCGACACCCTTCCAGTGAATCCCTTTCGAGGGCAGGTCATTCATCCCCCCCCGGACCAGTATAGATACCGCCTTTGTTGGCCATATTTGAAACTGTACCGGTCTGTTCGTTGGCTAACGAATTCCCAAAAATGGCAACGCCAAGGGATGTGCCGGCGATTATCCCTGCAATCGCTCCGCAAATGCCACTTGCACAAGCCTCTGCGGCCCATACGATGCCAGGGACGACAAAAGCGATGTGCCCATTTGGATCACTCTTGTTCACCGGATCATTGCCCGCATACGCATACCGGTTAGTCCCGACACCCTCGATCGCCGGATCCCATGTATCTGGCGAAATAAACCGCGCAATCTCATTGAGCGCTTCTTTAACAAGCTCAAATACTACAGACGGGTTGCAACCCGATACGACAAGCTGGGAATAACGTTTCTCGCAATGACGAAGCTAGCTTGCATTCGCATCGTACTCCGTCATAACGAGTCCACGGCCTAGGCTCAGGACTCATTAATCGAGCCAATAGCAGCATGTTGCAGCGATCATGATTGCGGATAGGAAAGTATGGGCGCATCGGTCGTATCTGGTCGCGACGCGCCTCCAATCCTTGATCCTGCCGA